>Ga0080013_1000174_pt1 | contig 90856 bp, 138 predicted proteins | sample ETNvirenome_6_85_FD_69236 | JGI IMG/M metagenome (GOLD analysis project Ga0080013, IMG submission 69236) | Marine viral communities from the Pacific Ocean - ETNP_6_85 (SPADES assembly) (version 2) | ecosystem: Environmental > Aquatic > Marine > Oceanic | place: Pacific Ocean | collected 2013-06-19
AATGATTGAGCAAAAGTATTTTGATAAATTGAAAATGTTAGAGATTGAATTGCAGACAGAGGTTTGGAAACATGAAAAGGCTGGCGCACCTAAAGTAATAATTGACGAACTGCAAGAGGCACTAAATTATATTACAAAAGCAATAGACATATTGGAGTGGGATGACGAATGATTGACAAAAAGAAATGTGATATGTGTGAATGCACACAAGCGAAACAATGGATTGAGAATAATGGTGCGTGTATTTGTGGTGCATGTATGCAAGAGATAAAGGATATGATGGATTATGATTCACATTATGGCTTCTTGTAATTGTTGGTGATAGAATGATTGACACAGACAAATACAAAGGACATGAATATGAGCGAATGCACATAGAAAGGTGGCATCCTCCCGATACCCCCGAAGAAGTAATGATTGCTAATGCGCTCTTAATGGATGACGCTCCACTTCTCTTAGCAGAAGTCAAGGAACTACAAGCATGGAAGAAATTAGTGAGCGACATTGTTCAACAACAGGATGGTTCACACTTACGAGAGGTGTTGAAGGAGATGATTAAATGAAAATAGGAACTAAAAAATACATTATAGATAACAGACATAGAGAATTACTAACACTTTCAAATGGAATAAAGGCTTGGGGCGTATGGTTACACAAGGCATTTACTTTCCGAGAAACGGCAAGGTTCATTAGTGAACATGAACATGAATGGAAGTACATGGTATATCAAGAATCACCACACACATTAAACTTACCACATAAAGAAAAAACATGGTTGGTATATGGAATAGGTGAATTAAAGTAAAGGAGATGAATTAAAATGAATAAGAGAAAAGAATTAGAAAGATACATGGATATGTTACAAGGAATGATTGACCTAACGGCGAATGGTGATGTAGGGGAGGATTTTGAAAGCCCTCGTATTATCATTGAAATTAGAATGCTAACTGCTATATTGCACACTATGATTGATAGAGCCGAAGGAACGGCTGAGGCATATATGTTTTTTGAAGGTGAAGAAGAATGAAATTACAAGAATTAAAATGGTTAAATTGGTATATCCACAATACTTCCTTTGAGGAGTTTAGTGCAGACATTATGGATGTTGAAAACATTGAGCCATATCAAGAGCAATACCTTTTAGAGAAGTATCACCAATTCACTTCTTTTAGATTGGGATATTTTGATGATGAGAAACTACAATATATATTAGATGCGGCATGGATAAAGTATGGTGATGAGTGAATGATAATAAATTACACCGAAACAGACGGTGCTATTAATCTTAGATGGAGAGATGAAAACGGGGAAAGAGTGGAAGAAAAGAACCTACAATACAAACCTTATTTTTTTGTAGCAGATACCGAACACGAACCAGAATCCTATTCAGTAAAGTATAAAGTAAAAGGTAAGAGGGCAGTTTATTTATCTAACCCCCTCTACTACGAAAAAGGAGATTGGGTTAATATACATGGGATGAAACTTAAAAAAGTTATTGTGCAGAAACCTAATGATATATACAAGGTAAAGGAAAAGTTTGGTAAAACTTATGAAGCCGATGTACCGTTTCATCATCGTTATTGTATAGATAATATTAAAGAAATACCCGAATATAATATGCGTAAATGGTATTGGGATATGGAATGGTTGCCTAAAGAACATGAACATAGTGATGCGATTACTTGTATTGTTGCTTATGATAATTATAATAAACACTACTATCAATGGGTATGGTTTCCTAATTTTGAAACTGCTCAGATAGTTTCTCACATAGATGAACAAACAACTAGAATTATTTTCAACAATGAAAAAGGTATGATTCAAGACTTTATGGAAACGATGGTTGTTAAAGACCCCGATATGCTAATAGCATGGTTTGGTCTAAAGTTTGACTTGCCTAAATTAATAGAAAGGGCGACCTTTAACGGTCTTGACTCACGCAAATTATCACCCTTTAATGAAGTGAAGGGAGTAGGGTATCACGGGCCAACAGATAAGATACATGAGTATAGCCCTATTTCACAACCCATAAAGGGTAGAATATGTTTGAATCTTGATGTGGCTTTTGAGCGACAATGGAATGATGCACAAAGGGGGTCTTTACCTTCTTTGGCTTTAGATTATGTGGCCGAAACATCATTAGGAATTAACAAATTAGTTAGTGAAAAATTCCCCGATAAGAATGAGTTTTTCACAAGGGGTTGGTTAGAAGATACTGAAACTTACTTAGAGTATGCGTTGAAAGATGTAGAAATATTAGTTAAGATAGATGAAAGTGATTTTTGTAGCGAAGCCATTTTATCCCTTCAAAGATTATTGATTGCACCTTTTGATGCTTGTTTTTATGCAAGTAATATGGGTAGTGTATATTTTATGAGAAACGCATGGTGGAAAGCCCCAACGGGTAATAAGAAAAAGGATAGAGAAGATTATGACGGTGCGTTTATTTACGACCCTGTTAAATATAAGACACACGGTAGGTATGAAAATGTGGCCGCTTTTGATTTTAGTGGTCTTTACCCATCCATGATTTTAGCAAGGAATATTTCATGGGAAACTAAGACTACTTCTACAACACAGTTAGCAGTTAATATAGCAATACCGAGGGATTTTAGCGACATTACTAAAAAGAGAATGATTTATTATAAGACAGACAAATTGGGTGTATTACCCAAAGCGGTTTTAACCCTCAAAGACTTGCGTGATGAATACAAAGCAAAGATGAAAGCCGCCACAACAGAAGCAGAAAAGAAAAAGTGGTTTAATAATCAAATGGCGGTGAAAAGATTGTCGGCGAGTTTTTACGGTATAGTCGCTTTTCAAGGCTTTGGTTGGGCTGATGTTACTTTGGCCGCTAGTATAACCGCAAGTGCAAGAGAAGCAATTAGAGAAGCGGCGTTTATGGCTAAGGGGATGGAATAATGGCTGATGAAAAAGTAATGAAATATCTAAATGGTTTGCACCTATTAGAAATAAACCGTAATACTAATTGGGATGATTATGGCCCTATAAGTAGGCTTTTTCAATATAAATGGAAGGAAAATGAAAAGTGGTATGACGAAGATAGTAAAAAATGGGCAAAAGGTAAATGGGTTTCTTATGAAACAAGTGGGATATTCTTAGCAATACTACCTTTGATAAGTAGTAAAGAAGCAACCCAACCCTTCTTAGATTTTGCAGAAAAAGTAATGGGGATGGAATAGATGAAATGCCTTCTTTGTTATAAGAATGTTTTAGAATTAGTATGTGGTGTAGATTATTGCGAACACGATGAGTTTGTTGGGGAAATGTGGTGTTTAGATTGCCTCAATAAAGATTGGCCGCAAGAAAAAAGGAAAGGGTATGATGGCTCTAAAAGGAGTCATTGGGTTAATAAAACTTTAAGTGAATGGGAATTGGATAGAAGAATTTTAGATAGGTTACTACAACATGGGGCGGAGTATGAATATATGAGTCGTGAAGAAGCGATTGATGTTATCAATTACCACCATCCCCACTTAAATGCAAAGAAACATTTCCCTTCTATCCGCATTAGAATAAAAAATAGTTTAAGAGCAAGACTGTATGCTTACCTTAAAGGAAGTAATGTGTCATCTTCTTTTGAGTATGTGGGTTGTTCAATTGATGAATTGAAGGAACACTTATCTAATCAATTTACTGATGGTATGTCTTGGAGTAATTATGGTGAATGGCATATAGACCACATAAGACCATGTTCTTCTTTTGACTTAACAAAAGAAAGTGGGAAGTTTAAGTGTTTTGACTATACTAATTTACAACCACTATGGGCTAAGGACAATATAAGCAAAGGCGACAAGTGGGATGGAGTAGTGAACGCATAATGACGAGAGGAAAAATAACCCCTCTAAATAGGGACATGGTTTTAGAAAGTGCCGAAGAAGTCATAAGTGAATTAGATACTTCTCTAGTTTATGATAGGATGAAAATAATGACAAGAGTAGGAATAGTGTATGAAACTAAAAGAGGAAGAAAGTTTAGTCGGGGGGATATACCTACAAGAAGGCTTACGGGATTCTTGGGAATGTCTTTCTATAAAGATAGAGGGTGGTTTCCTTGTGTAAGAAAGATTCAAACTAAAATAAAACTAAACGGGAAATATATAAAAGAGGAAAGAGGTTGTTTAATATGGAGAGGAAAAATAAATAACCAAGAGGAGGAAGAAGAATGATAGTAATAGAAATAATAAAAACAATACCAATACAAGTATTAGGTGCCTTAAGTGTAGGAATATCAGCATACATTATGAAAAGAAGAATAGAAGAAGGTAAGGCAATAATACTGCCCTTTATAGCCCGAAACATTGAAACCATTGGTTTATTTTTCGCTATGATATTCGGGATGGAATTAGCATTAATGGAGATGGCGGGTATATGACTAAGACTTTTCACCGTTGGGTAATAAAGGAGGCTAAATTAGTGCAGGGAGAGTTTACCGCACAAATGATTCTTGACCGCATTTTAGATAAATATGGTAATAGTATGTATATTGGTGGGACAAGATTAATAGGGCATATTCTTAGAAGAAACGGATATGATAAAACGGGTAATGGTTTTTGGGTATCAAAAGGAGAGAGTGAGTAAAATGAAAGTAGTTTATGGGCATACAGATTCAATATTTGTACAAATTAATGATGTAGAAAAAGCACAGGAAATATGTGATAAGATAGATAAACATATGAAAACTGTTTTCCCTAATGTGATGGGATTAGAAGAACACCCTGTTAAATTAGAATTTGAAAAGTTTTATTCTACTTTGGGCGTAGGTGCTTCTAAAAATAGAAATGCTGGTTTCATTACTTGGAAGGATGGAGAATGGTTAGAGGAAGAACAATTCATAGTAACAGGTTTTTCTATGAAGCGTATATCCGAAAGCCCCATGAGTAAAAAGTTTCAAAGTGATTTGTTAAAAAAATGGGCTTCGGGTGATACTGAACACGATATAGTTTCTTTTTGTAGGGAACAGTATAATAATGTAAAAAAGGGTAGAATATCCTTAGATGAAGTTATAAAAAGAGGAAGGCTTCATAATGATTTGAATAATTATAAAAGTATTGCAGGGGGAATCGCTGGTGTATGTTACTATAACCAACACATCAATCCCGAAAACCCAATTACTGATTCCTTTGTGTATTTCAAGTGCGCTAACATTGATGGCCCTCAATATATTATCCTACCTAGTGGTAGAGAAAGAAGGGCTGTTTTTGTAGCCTTTAGAGAAAAGAAAGAGATTACTGCTAAATACCATCCCCATTGGGGTGCTTATGCAGAAGATATAATAAAAAAGGCCACGCCTATTTTTTTGGCTATGGAGTGGGAAATAAAGAATGTAATGTTAGACGAAAGCCAAAAAACTTTAGGAGAGTGGTTTTAATGACAGATAATACTAAAATAAATAAAAGAGTTTACGGGCATGAAGATAATGGTGTTTGGGTTAGACCAAAGGTGAATGAGAATGATTCTTATACTTACCATTGGAATGCTGACTATGCTAATGACCCTTCTAAACCTATATTAAAAATAAGTAAGTCGTCTTTGGGTTGTTTTACTTGGTGTAACAAACAATATGAATATCAATATTTAGATAGGAGAAGGCAAGAACAAACCCCCGTGATGCTCAAGGGAACAGTCGTTCATAATTCACATGAGGATTTTTATAATTCTGTGGATGTTAAAAAGGCTGAGGGTATGACCTTTGAAGAATTAAGGGTTTACTTTACATCTTTATTCCCCATAGATGAGTATGTTGATTTAACGCAACAAATGGTTACTTATGAAGCGAACCGTTTTATTGAAGAAAAGGAAAGCGGCACATTGAGTAATTTTGTCCCTGTTGGGAATGAAGTACAATTAGATACCGATATTATTATTCTACCAAACACTAATCCAAGATACCCATTAACTCAAGCATATGTTGTGCATTTGCAGGGTATTATTGATAGGATATTTAGAGAAGGCGATTCTTTAATCCCTATGGAATTAAAAACAGGTAAATGGAAGGATTCAAAAATATCCTCTATGAGGGCTGAAATGGCTTTCTATGCTTTACTATTAGAGAATGTTGGGCAAGATGAATATGAAAAACATAATCTACCATATTTACCTATTACACATTGGGGTTGGTATTATCCCGCCGCAAATCACATTACAGTAGAAGAAAGAAAGAAAGCATCTACTACATCGGTAAAGAAGGCTATTGCTAAATTATTATATAATTATGAACATAATATGCCCGATAATTTTTCCCCGTCTTTCTTTCATAAAAAGTGCTTACCACATTGTAGTTTTAATACAATATGCCCTGCGGCAGTAAGAGATGAATTAAATGGAGATTGGTTTTAATGGATATAAAAGAACAAATAACAAATATGATAATTGAAAAAGAATGGGGCTTTGCTGAGTTATTGCAACTTAATGAGGTTAGTGAAAAAATGGCTGATGGTCTTTTTAATACCTTACCCCCTCAAGATATAATTAATTTAATATGGGATTGGGAAATAGAACCTGAGAAAACCTTTGGTTCATTATATAGAGAAGTGGCTATATCATGCTTAGTTAAACAGGTGAAAAAACAATTTCAAACTCACTTTGAAGCGGCAAAGGTTTCCTTCGGTGAAACCCCTAAACCGAAACCCGTTCAAGTTAAAGCGGAAAAACCATCTTCATTAAAAACACCAAAAGAAACAGTTAAAAAAACATCTACAACCAAAAAAACATCTAAGAAAACTAATGATGGAATTAGAGCAATTAAGGGCGTTGAAAGACTATGAAGTTTCCTAGAGAAGTGTGGTGGGGAAGCCACTTGCAGGGTAAGGGGTCTTTGCCCCGTCAAATTGTTTATACAAAGGATGAGTATGTTAAGTTTATAGAGATGAATAATAATAAAGTTAATTGTTATACTTCTGTATATGATTACAAACACTTCGGTTCTTCACAAGCAGTAGTTTCTTCTGTAATATTAGATAGATTGTTTTTAGATTTTGATTCACATACCAAACCACTTGAGGATTCCTTTACTGATTTCAAAATAGTAGCCAACAAACTACTACATGAAAATTATATATTTGATATGGCTTTTAGTGGAAATGGATTTCATATTTTTGTGTATGGAGAACAGACCGATACGATGAGAAATATTAGACAGTTTTTCAATAAACTAAATACCTTAACCATTATGGGAACATTGGATAATCGTGTAATTGATGCTAGAAGATTAAGAAGAATCCCCAATACTGTTAATATGAAAACAAATGATTGTCTTTACTGTGTACCCCTAGAAAAGGATTGTTTAGAAAAACCCCTCTCAAATATCCTTTCTTTGGCACAAACACCCCTCTTTAACCCCCCTATTAGGTATGGGAATAGGAAGGTAGTGTTCCCCAAAGCCCCTTCTTTTGAAGCAACCCCTATCAATTTAGCCAATGTTGAAAAGGTAGGGAAAATACCCCTAATCCCTTGTTTGGCTAATAGTATTATGATTGAAAATCCGACTCACACTACTCGCTATTATCTTGTTTCATGGTATAGGACAGTTTTAGCCAATACTTTTGGTGTAAGCGTTAAAATATATGATGAAGAAATACATAGGTATATACTAGAAGCGGTAATGGAAGAAATTAAAGTGATAGCGGCTAAGGATGGTGTATGGTTGGATTGGAACGAGAATATAACAAGAAACCATGCTTGGTTTACCATTAGCAATCAAGGGGGCTATGTTGCTCCTTCTTGTAGCAAACTAATTAGTGAAGATTATTGCGTAGGCAAGTGTTGGCGTTATCCGTCTTTGGAGGACATTGAATGAAACTTTTTATTGATAGTAGGGAAAAATCCCTTTTGACCGAGTGTATTATTGCTAAGGTTAAAAAGAATCTAATACAATATGAGAAAGTATGGATGGAAGTGGGGGATTATGTGATAGGGGATGTTTGTTTTGAAGCAAAATCAGTAGAGGATTTCATACAGTCAGTTTTGAATAGAAGGATTTGGGTTCAATTGAGTAATATGGAAGAACATTTTAATAAAAACTTTGTCATTATTCATGGTAGTCTTGAGAAGGCACTAAAGGCTACTAAATATATGGGCGGCGATACGGCAAGGAATAAGGTGCGTTTTTCTAACGCCTTCAAAGGAGGGATAGGAAGAATTAGATTAGATTATAATGCCGAAGTAATATTATGTAGAACCCCCCAAGAAGCGGCAGACCACTTAGTAACTTTGGCTAAAATGATACCTGTTGAAAGGAAGATAATAGACCCCCGCCTACTAAAAAGGGTAGCCACGATTGATGTTAGATTAGATGCTCTAATGACCGTGAAAGGGGTAAGTAAAGTAAAGGCTGAACAACTTTTAGAGAAGTTTGGTTGTATAATAGAAATAGCCAATTCTACTATTGATGAATTAACAATAATAGAAGGCATAGGGAGAGTAATTGCCTCAAGGATAATTACTGTATTTAATTCAAACAAGAAGGTGAAACAATGACAGATGATGATAATACTGAATGGGGCGAATATGATGATTCTAAGGATTGGGATGAATTAGAGAACCCCTCAAATGGATATGAAATAGAAGATGAAAATAAAAGAGAAAAAGAAAGAGCCGATGCTGAAAATGAACGCATTAATGAAAAGAAAAGAGAAAAGAAAAGAAAAAAAGATGAACATGAGCGTAATGTAGAAAAAGATGAACATGAGCGTAGTATAGAAAATGAGCGTAATTTAGAAAAGGATGTTACCCATAAGGAAATTGAAATAGAAAAACTCCCTGCACTTATAGAACAATGGGCAGACGATTTTAATTTGGTATCTAAAGAAAATAGGTATGCTTCTATTTTGGCCTATTTCAATATACTTGGGCAAGCATTAAAGGATGATGTTACTATTCCCTTCGGAAACACCGTTGAAGATTCAAGGGTTCATGTTTGTTGGATTCAAACTGCAAGAACGGGCAAATCAGTTTTGAACGATTTTTATGCTGAAATATGTAACAAACTCTTTTCTTATATGAATGCTACATATAACCTTAACTACACTATCTTTGACACATTAGATATTACTGATTCTGCTATGGTGGGCAATCATGTTATGGTAGATAATCCCCTTTATGATAGACACGATGAAAACAACGATGAATTGCAACAAGTATCACAACAAATAGATGGTGCTTTGGTTGGGAGTGGATTAATCCTTTTTGATGAGTTTGAATCTAGTGGTATCTTTAGCCAAAGGGCACATAAAGAAAATGTGGTAGTATATTTTCAAAAGTTAATGAATACTCTTTCAACAGATGGTTATATTATCAAAAAGAGATTAGCGGGTAGTGATGAAATTATTTGCGATTGTCAGCGTTCTGTGTGGGGCACAAGTTATGTTCCCGAAAAATTAACTTATGTTATTGCACAAAAGGGAGTATTACAAAGGATGTTTATGTTTGTGAGAGAAGTACCCAAACACATTAAAGATAAAATGATAGTAGAATTAATTGAAACTTTAGGAACTAGGGAAGTTAGAAAGAAACCGATTAAAAGATACGCTCAGGCATTAATGGAACTTGTTAAGATGGTTAAGGAAGCCAATGCTACATTAGCACCAAATGAAGAATTAATAACCTTTGATTCTAACATTATAGACACTATTAAAATGGAATATAAGGGGATGGTTAATGAAATACACGACCTACCACCTAAGATACAGGCAACGGTATCGTTGTTTGAAACCAATTATTTGATATACATAGTTAAAATGTCCGTTTTGTGTGCTATAACTGAAAGTTATGGTAGAGAAACAGATGAAAAATTTGTAGTTTTTCCTAGAAATGTTCGCCAAGCATCGGTTATTGTGCGACAAGGTTATACGAGTCTTGCATCGTGGCTTCAATCAGCCATAAGGGTAAAGACGCTTACTCTCGCCGAGGACAAAGCGGCAATAAAATACATTAGTGCTTATGAAGCCATTAGTAAAGATGAAGAAGGGTGGGCATTAAAAACCGAGTTAAAAAAGAAATTACAGGATGAATATTCAGTAGGCAAAAACGCCTTTTACGGACAATACCCAAAAATAAAACATATATTTGAGGAAAAGAAAAAGGGGAAAACGATATACCTTAAACTCAAGGAGGAAGATAAATGAAAGCAACATTTGAAAACGATTATATTATATTTGATGTAACTAAAGGGCCGAAAGCAATTATAGAAATACTTAATTCTAAAGGAGAAGATGGGTGGTATCCTGTTACGAGTATTAATGTAGCAGGTTCTCAATTGGTATTCTTTTTAGTAAGGCCAACCTATGAAGTGCCCGATACTTCAAGTGAAGAAGAACATGTATTAAGTAAATTATGGGGAAACAAAAATGAGTAATGTGTTAGCATTGGATATAGAAACCAAGAACCTTTCTACTGAAATAGGGGGGTGGAGTAATACTCATATGTTTTTAGTTTCAACAGTAGCAACATGGGATGGTAATATTGGTAAAATATATGTTGAAAAGGATATTCAAAACCATCTTGTAGCGAAATCCAATGTGCAAATACTCCCCCTGCGTCAATTAAAGTATGACTTAGATGAAGCGTTAGAAAAGAATGTTAAATTGTTGGGTCATAATATAGCGTCATTTGATTTACCTGTTCTTAAAAACTCATTAGATATTTATTGCATAAAGGGCTTCTTAAATAAAAAGCAGTATATTGATACAAGTAGAGAAATGACTAAACAACACGGAGAGAGATTTACTCTACAAAACTTAGTAGATAATACATTAGGAGAATCCAAATCATTAGAAAGTGCGTTAGCACCTTCATTATGGAAAGCGGGTAATTATCAAGAAGTAGTAGATTATTGCTTAAAAGATTGTGAATTGGTTTATGATTTGTGGAAACACGGGCAAGGTAAAACGATAAAGGGCTTTAGTATAGAAGAAGAAAAAGTAAAAACAATGGAGGTTGAATGGTGATGAATACGGCAGAAATTTTTGGATGGCTATTATTTATGATTGTGATAACATTATTATTTTTTGCGGCCTTTGGCACATCAAATATTAATGAAACAACAATTGAAGAATATATGGATAATCTAATTACTGACATTCGCAAAGATGAAGGTAGACAATAATGGGATTAAGATATACTTGCCCCCATTGTAGGGCAAGGACAATTCCTAAAAGGATTATTGGTTTATACATAGGGTCAAAAGATAACATTAAACTATGGGAATGTAGAGATTGTTTTGGTATATGGTCGGATAAACACGACTAATACCTTCGGGTCGGATAACTCACTTAACGGTGGGCTATTCGGCCCTCCTTTTTTTAATTTTAATTTAGGGCAATTAAATTCCAAGTAGTAGAACTTGAGCAAATCAATTTATATGTTGTACCGGCAACTAAAGACATTGGGCTTCCGCCCGAAAATAAGGTTGCATCTAAATGGTTTTTAACTGTAATTCCAGCATCAGCATCAAGCACAACATCATCTACTGCCCCTGCATTTGAAACGCATATTATAGTATAATTCCTCCCCACATCTTCTGCGGCGGAAGTAACTGTTGGTATTGTTAATGTTACACTATTAGGAGGGGCAGGGGGGATAGAAGGGGATGAACCCACTTTTATGAAATGGTCGTCTAATCTATCAATAGTATAATTTATTGGGCCAGCCGTACCTAATTGTTCAGCATATCCTTTAACGGAAGCCCCCTGCTTAATCGCCCCATCTGCAATTACTGTTGCTCCTGTTGTCCCTGCTCCCGAAACATGAAGTGGGGCTTGAGGTGATGATTGACCCATACCTACGGCATCTAAACCTCCATCTACAAATAAAGCATGGGTTTCATTATCTGTTTCAATTCTGAAATTCATATCCTTAGAGCCATCATTAACCACCACTCCCTCAGAGCCACTTATTCTTACTACTTCGGTGCTATCCGTACCGCCCCTTGTTACTAAAAATAAAATACGGCCATCTTCTGTCCCTGCCGTTTCATCTTGAGCATCAGCATATATACTAGCGTAGATATGGCTATTACCGCCACTATCTTTTGCCTTCCATTTAATATGCCCAATATCTTGTGATTGAGCCCCTGCTCCCGACCTTAAAAATAGAAGTTCGGGCTCGGTAAGGGCCGTTCCTGTATTTTCAATAGTTATTGTTGGTTCTCCTCCAAGTGCTCCTTCTAAATGTAACATTGATGTAGGAGAGGTTGTGTTTATACCAACATTTGAATCAAAAGAAACGCCACTTGCACTTCCCGTTATAGACCCTCCTTCGGTATAAGCACCCCCTACATCATAACCTAAACTAACGACATTAGTAGTTTTATCAGTAGTTAAGTATTGCACTTTCAAAGCACCAAACCCTCCACTATCATAAGTTAATACTGCTATTATCGTATCGCCAGCCGTTAAATCAGCAACCCTATCTACCGCACTTGGGGCTCTAATAGCAATAGCATTAGCAGAATCAACCACTAACAAATGGTATGAATTACTTGTTAAGAAAAAGGCCGATGATGTAAATGTATGTGTGCCTGTCGTAGTAATAAACTCCCCATCCCTATAAATTGAACCGTTAAGCACCGTTACTACATTACCCGTTGAAGCCTGTTCAATATCAAAATCAGTAGCAGAACCCTTAACTGCGTAATTACCCCTGCCCATTTGACTTAAACATTTAAGTAATCCTGTATGGGGGTAATCAGTACCATCTATTATCTGCCCAATCGTAATATCCGCACTTGTACTAGTGGCGAAATAATTAGGGTTTGTTTCTGTTGAAACCATATTACTCCACCTCCAAAGTTAAGAAAAACTCTATCGTATCGGATGAAGAAAATGGCCCTATACCATCAAAATTAAACCTCGCCATCAAATCCGACCCATCATAAAAACCACATTCTCTAAGCGTTTTGCCCGTTATGTTAGACCCTGCTACTGATAATTTTATATCCATTACATTACCCCCTGCAACCTCCGAAACACTAATACTACTATTGGCCGCTAATAACGGCACATCTAACTCAGTAGCGGTAGGGTTAGAGGCATTACCTCCCGCCCCCACATTACCACCATCAAAGGCCGTTTTCAAATACGCAATTACATCTTCTCTCAGTTTATCCATTATCATAATATTTCCTCCACCAATTCAGTAATAATAATCCCATCCCCTATCCCCAATGGCGTACTGCCCGTATTTAAGGTATCTGTAAAACCTAAAGTCATACCAGCCACGCTACCTATACTCCTAACGGTTAATTTGAGAGGGTTGATTTTCATAAACTCAATAGCCGATGATGATGTGAAGGGTTCTTCATAGGCCGCCGACCTTAATTTAGAGAAAACGCTATTATTCTGCGTTAATAATTCACTAAACCTATCTTCAAGCCCTTTACTATATTTACCCAATTGTAGTTTCATAAACCCGTCAATAAAGTGTTCTACCTGCATAACTACATATCTTTCTAATTCAATATTTTCCTTACGCAATTCAACATTAATAATATCACCTGCTCTCAAATGATAAATACTATTTGACGATACTTCTATTGTTAATTTGGTATTAGTTTTAGAATGTTGTTTTAATAATTCACTTGCCCTTTTTTCTACATCTACTTGAGTTATCAAATGTTCTTCATCGGCCTTTAGGCTTTTTCGCCCAATCTTTTTAATGCTTCTAAAGTCTGCTCTAGTGGATTTGTGGTGTTTACCATATACTGTTATTTCATTATATACATCAAACATACTTTGCACTTTACCTATTTCTTTTATTTTGATGTTATTGTCAGTATCGGAAATAGTAATGTTTGTTTCTACTAAACCTCCTACTTTATCCCTAACAGTAAATTGGTCGTTTTCAAATGTTATAACTCTATCCTTTTCTTCCAATAAATTATAAACTACATTGAATAAATCTTGCCCTTTAATATCCTTACTTGAGAAGCGAGAATATACCAAATCTTGACTTGTAAAAGTAATATCATTTTCTTCAAATAGGTGGTTTACTAAATCTTCATTTTCAAAACATACATTAACGCTTGTTCCTATAACCGCCCTATCAAATGCGCCACCGTCAACCTTTCCTGTTTTAATAACAATGGGTTCTGCAACTGATACTATGCCCATTAGAGTTTTAGTGTTCCCTAATGTCAAAGAAGCCCCTGTATAAAGATATTTACTTCCATCCCAAATACTCCCGTTATATTTTGTGCTTACTGTGGTTTTTATATTATTTACTCCATCGGAGAATACCATTGTGTAATCTATGGGGTCTAAAACTCCACTCCCTTCTCCTTCATAGGAACTAACAGTATCTTCAACTTTTCTAATTACTATATCTTCCGAAGTGGCTTGTTTATCAGTATCTACCATAACATACATTGAAAGTGCGGCTTCATTACCCCCTGTGTTTGGTTTGGTGGCTGAGTATTCAGTAGTAGCAGAAGTATCTTGTATTGAGAAATCCCCTATTTTACCATAACAGGTATTTTCATATGCTTTTTTAGTGTAAGCACTTGAAAGAGTATTTAGTTTAATTGTTTTAGGTGTAAAATCATACATACAAACAGGGTTAGGTTGCATTACCCTATAACAGGGGAATGGGCTACTAACTATTCCACTATCAAATATAGATTTATCAGTAACTATGGTATGATAAATTGTATCGCTATCTCCTTGTGTAGTGTCTATTTCATGAGAAATAACATAGGCTACGGTAGTGGGTATAACATTATCTAATCCCTTTGGGCTAGAGGGAGTGTAGTTTGTCCTCAAATCAGCATCATCATTAACTTCTGCCCCATAAACAGCATTACTATTGTAAATAACACCCTGTTCGCTAACTAAATAACACCCTGTTAAATCTTGAACATGGTTTAACCAAGCATTATATTGCCCTGCGGAAATTACATGTTTATGTAATTTATTGCTATCAAGAGCCGCCGTTACCCCACCATTTGTAGTTTTAGTAGCCGCCCCCCTTATTTCAGTATGAGTAATGGTAGAAGTTACCATTTCTAATCTTGGCTTAAACACCATTATCCCACCATCAGCGTCATAAGGCGTACTATTATTTGTTGCGCTTGTAGCAGTTAAATCTTTATTTGTTGCAAACCCTTGTACATTAGATACCCAATCGTTACCTTCTAAAGTAACAAACTCAGGCTTACCTGCTCCCATATCCCTTCTCCACCATCTATTCAATACCGGCGAAACCGACCCTGCATCTAATTTAGTATTTCCACCATCTTCAATAGAATATCTATCTAAAAATAGAGCCAAGCATTTTTTATAACACCTATGGGTGCTAACTTCGGTTTCCACCCCACTACTATTATCTACTACATTCCCTCCATCAAAGTTTTGCATCAATATAGAAGGGTGGTTTAGTAGCGTAGAAATACGCCTAGTATCACCCTGACTATCAAATAGGGTTGTGCCTGTCCCATTATCTACACAAGAAAAGGGGAGAGCCATATCCATTTTATCTAAATTAGAGGCATGTATAATAGCACCATACTCAATACCAAAGGAATCGTTAGTCAAATGACTACCATACTCCGAAACCTCCATCCCAAAAACTGTGCCTTTCAACAAATTAATATCTTCTTCAAACTTAACAAATGTATCTTTAGAACCATGCCCATGTAAAGTAGAATCTAAACCTACATACACATAGATTTTTGACCCACTAGCAGGTAATCCACCTTCATTGGTGTTAATTATTGTAGCCTGTAATGTAATCTCATTTCCTAAAAGAGGAGGGAGTGGTGGTGGTGGAGGCGGCGGTGGTGTTGGTTGTGTGCTATTATACAACCCCAATTTAACACCATTAACATCCACTAAAATATCCCCCGTAGTAAAAGCATGGAGAGAGGTAGAAACATCCTCATTACAAACTAATGAAGTACCACTTGTACTAACAGAATCAATAGTTAGCCCTGTATCAGCAAAGTTATTTACAACATAATTTGAAGCCTCCGCAGGTATGGTTCTATCTTTAGCAGGGGGGTTCTCGCAATCAACATTGTTGAAGTGAAAATCAAAGGTTAATTCGGTTAATCGCATTAACCCAAATCTTTTAGTGGTTGATAAATCTCTATCATAAGAAAGTATAGGAACGGTTTCAACATCAGTATCTTCTAATCTTACTCTCTTACCTTTACCTTTATGGTGTGAATGAGTATTACCCCCATCTTCACTATTACTATTATTTAATAACATTATATTATAATCCGTTAAAACCCTCTCTTGATTCATCAAACTATCTTTTCTTTGTGAAGAATAAGGGGTAATGTCAGTATTACCAAATAAAAACAACCTACCTGTTTTGGGGTCGGGTTGTTCTAAAATATCCACTACAATATCATTGGGGTTTAATGACATATCGGTAATGTCCTTATACAAAAGAGGGTTGTCATCACTTGAATTAAATATCGTTTTACTGAAAAAGTTAGACCCCCGAACAGGCTTCCAACCCCTTTCTTCCATCGGCAAATAGGGGATAGACGATGATGTTTTACCATAATGTGTTATATTATTAGCAGTAGTAACCGTACCATTATAGGCGGGATTGTATTTATATCCCTGTGCATAATAAGCACTCAACGAGGGTTTATCGTGGTAGTATTGTATAGAATCGGTGTTGAAGTTATCCGACCTTTTCAGTTTAGAATAACTGAATCCTCCCCTTTCAACATTGAATATTCTAAAGTAAGATGAACCAAAATTACTACTATGTGTCCCGCTTAAGTTAGGGGTAGAATAATCCATCACACACGGCACGAAATGAGAACCCGAAGCACCATTCCAATCTACATCTAAAAATTGGGGATATAATAGAGCAACAGTTTTACCCCCATGAAGGTGTTCACCATTAGTTAAATATAAATCGTGGGTATATTTACTATCAGCCGCCAAAATATAAACTGATACATTAATAGCATGGGCAGAAGTACGGTCAAGATATACAAAGGTTGAAACACCATTCCAATAGCGGTATTGCACAACACCTGCAAATATCTTATTACCGTTTGAAGGGAAGGTTTCATCAATATATACTGAATCCCCATCAGCAATACTACCCATTACATTAGAAGATATAGTAACTAGTCGTGAAGTACCCACCAAAAGAGTAAAGCCCGTAGTATCAGTTAAGGTAATATCGTTAGTATTACTAACATTTTTATCCACCCTACCTAAAGTTAGTGGGATATATGGGGTTATTTCAATAGTGCCCCCCTTCTTACCACTACTTAAAGAAATGATTTCAAAATCCATTAAACTGTTTATAGTATCAAATGTTTCATATTGGGTTAAGTCGCTATTAGCATTAATTTTTGATAAAGAACATTGAAAAGAATTATCATTCTTAAGTTTCAAGGGGTATTGAATATGAAAACCATTAGCCTTTGCATTATCGCTATCAATTACTTTTTCGGGCAACCAATCAACCTTAAGCCCATCCGAATCAATAGTATTACCCCCTGTAAAAAAGACCCCCTTATTGGCCGCACCTGTTAAAGAAGTTACACTCTTATTAGCCAAATGGTTAGAAGATAGGGATTTATTAAAGGCGTAATCTTTAACATTTGTCCCGCTTGACGCATACAAAGTTTCGGTAGTTTCACACTCAGCCAAAGCCCCCGAATTGAGCCTAATGTAATTATCGCCACTTCCATCCGTAGCGCATAGGTTCACCTCCCCTATATAGGCCATATTGCTATTAAAAATTAAATCCCCCTCTACTATTTCTGTAAGAATTGGGGTGGCGACCCCTAAAGAATTAAGAATAGTCTGTGAAGTGCCTGTAAAATAAATAAACCATTCACCAAAGTCTAACTTAGTGCTAATCGCCCCCGTAATCGCCCCACACTTATGCAATATACCCCTACTTGAATAAACCATATCTTCCGAAAAGAGAGTATCTTTAACAATAGAAGGGGATATTAATTTAGAAAACTCATCCCTACCTGTAACATTGAAATACATTTGCTCATGTTCAATGTATGATTCTATTTCATCTATTGACCCACTAAAGCGTTCTATTTCAATAGTATAGTTTTGATTAGCATAATTCAATGATGACTCATGGGTAGAAGAAGGGCGATACAAAGAATTAGATACATCTTTTAACCTTAGACATTTATGTAGGGCATCACCGTATAATACTTGATACTCTTTAATATCAAAGTTTTCCCCTCCTATTAATACAAAGTTATTATATAATCTACTTTCTCTCAAAGAAGTTAAAGTAACACCATTGTATAATACTGTTAAAACACTATCATCAATAGGGTGGGAAGGGAATGAAGAAGGATATGTAATTGTAGTATCTATTTTATAATTAGTTAAAAGGGTCTGTGTAATTGGCGACCATACTTTTCTTGAAACAGTAGCATCATCAACAAAAGAAGGAGCACCCGCAGTAAATACACTATCGGTTTGTAATCTATAAAAAGAATAAAAGGTTAATATTTGTGTTCCAGCCGAAGGAGCACCAATGGTATCAATTACTCCAATTATCAATCCCACCTTAATTTCATCACCCTGCCCCAATACTACTCTCAAATCATAATTTTGATTAGCCGAAGTATTAATAGTGAAAGTGTAATTACCTGCACTCTCCGAAGTATATGTTGCATCTAAATCAAAATAACCATTAAAAGCCCCATCGTAAGTTTGATTCCTAACTCTAAGTGCATCATTGTTATTTATTTTAGAAGCCAAAATCCTGTTAGAATCTAAATACTTAGCAGAAGATGAAGCACTTCTTAAACCAATTGACTGTGATACGCTACAATCAACAAGACCCGCCACTATATTAGCCTTAGTAGGAGAATAATCGTATCGCAAGTATCTATATGGCCCATTAAAAAACAATGCACTATAATCATCATTATATTCCCGCCTTGAATTAATAAACACTTGCCCATAATTTTCAAATACTGTTTCACTAAAAGTTATTGATGAAGAACCCAAAGGTATAAAAGTATTAGTTAAATTACTATCTCCACCTTCATTACTAACAGGGCGAGTTAATCTTGGGTCGTCTAAATCCCTTAAATTATCTTTAAGTTTAACCTTCATAGTATAGCGGCTTTTGTCAATAATATTATAACCATAATCTTCCTCTGTTATAAAAATAGAAGTTTCACCCATAGCAATTGAGGAAGTAGAGGTGGAATTGCCCCAAGCCAATTGGTATTTCTTATTGTGGTCTAATTCATCCTTTTTATCTAACCTATCACTATAATAATAAAATAGGGGTTTAGATACTATCATTTGTTCCCAATGTTCTTGTTCACCCGAAATAGCCAATAGGCCAGCAGTAATACAAACAATATCAGTTTTAGTTTTTAGTGGCCCTTTGAAAACATTAAACTTAGTGCCCTGTGGTATTTCCCCTCCTAACTTGGGGCTAAACTCTAACGCATCCCCCGTAGTATCTTCACTATTAATTGATGTTATTTTAGCAAAGTGGTGTTGTTTAGCATCATCAGCATAAATTAAAATAAAGTAATCATAAGTGGCGAAATCGCTAATATCGGAAGCCGACATTACTTCACCTCCATTAACAGAATGATTTTTAATTTTATACCCAACAGTAGTAGATTGATTTTCTAAATAAGTATTCCAAGCCCCGCTTGAAGGTAATGCTCTATCAAAGGAAGATACCGAACCATCATAATTATCCGAAATGTAGGCAAATATATAACAATCTGTGCTGAAAGAAGTGGCGTTATGTATTACAGGATTAGTAGGACAATTAAAATTAACATTGTGCCCTACATTACCAAAAGTAGTATTGGGCGAAAAGGAAGAAGGTTTTACTCCCTCTCTTAGAACATATAGGGCCATTAAACATCTACCTCCTCAAAGAGTAAATACAATAATAGATTATCATATCTTGGTGATAAAGTAAAGCGGGATTGAAAGTTTTTGGGTGTTATATTACTAACTGCCAATTCGTGAAACTCGCCCATGAATTGATTATTACTAACAGAAGTATTAGTGGCCTGTGTAACATTAGAACCATTAGCACCAATATACATATCCCCCCTACCAAAAGAAAAAGTATCGTTAATAGTATGGTTGCCCACCTTAACTCTCATGTTATTATAAAATATACTCATCTCCCTACTGTTTTGCTTAAAGGAACAGGAAATGGCGCAAAGCCCATCTAAATAAGTAGCCTCTTTATTAGAATGAGAATACAATACCTCACCTGTAATATCAAGAGGAATAGTGTCGCCCATAGTTATAGTAGTAATTGCACCAACATTAACAATAGAAAGAATATTACCGATAGAAACAAACCCACCATCATCAACAAACAATTCTTGATTAACAAAATACTTTGCCCCATAATCCGCCTCATTTGTGGTGAAAGATGTGCTCGCAACCCCCCCTGTTATCGTTGTGCCGTAGCCTCCCCCCACTTTTTGATACGCCCATTTGTTATCCTCAAACCCCCGTTCTTCTAAAGTGGAGTCATAGGGCACATTAACCGCATTGGCCTTAATGACCGTATCGCTCTCAACACTAACAGTAGAACCATTAATTGTAACACTAAACTTTATTTTGTATTCGGCGGGTTGGTTTTGAGTATGCGTAGCCGTGTTCACTAAATCTATTGTAGCGTTATCACTTTGAAAAACCCTCATAGTATAACCGCTTCTATTAGCCTTAGATAAATACTGCTCCATCTCTCTATTAGCAGGGCTTGATTCATCCGTATGAATTACAGGTAGGGTCTTATCCGAATCCAATACTGAACCCAAACTACTCCCTGTAACTTCTGTACCATAACCATTAACATCATAGGGGGTTAAGATTGAAGATATTGTGAATGACCCTGTATGCCCCCATATACCAAAATGCTCATCATTACTAACATCATCATCGTCTAAATAATCGGGTATATTATCAGCAAACGGTAGGTGAACATTAGCATTACACCCAACAGGAAATACCAAACACCGTTGTTTACCAATTAGAGTCTTATACACATTATCACCTACAAAGTCATGGCTACTTCAAACTCTAATGAAAACGGTATCTCCCTACTTTCCCCCGTTATAGGTGTACCAAAACTCCTAACAAAGCCACTTAAACCCTCATCCGTTGTAGCAGAAGGTATCTCATTAATCGGCATACACCAAGCATTATCTAATTCACCAGCATTTCCCCTTGCCGCAAAATTGAATGGTACTAAATCGGCACTTTTATCCGCATTCCTGTATTGATAATAACTATTTACTTTAGATTCATAAAGGAATATTAATTCATTCATATTTTGGTAGGGTTGTAAAGTAGTAGAATCAGTATAAGAATGTATTAACTGTGCTATTTCCACACTAGTCATTTCAATAGTCATATACTCAACATCAACACCATTAACAGTAGTGGTTTCTTTACTAGGGAATAAAGACACCCCACTAGCAACATTAAAATTACTGTTACTCATAGAATCAAAACTCCTTTTAATTATTTGGTCTACCAAGAAACCATTAACAGTAATAGTCTTTTGAGCCATACCTAAATTAAGAGCAATTGATTGTGATTCACCCGTTATTAAACCCGAAAGAGGGATTGGGATAGAAGGAACATTTTTAGAAGTATTAATATTAATATCAGTAACCTTTAACGCCACAGTATTTATTGTCATATCACCCTCAATGCTTGCACCTAATTTTAACCAAACATAGTGCTCTATTCCTTCTGCATCTTGAACCATTTGTATCACCTAAATATTGAAGCGGGGCTTGAAACCTTCCTTGTTATTTCCTTAGAAACTAAATTACCCAATTTCTGCGCCAATTTTTTAATATCAGCATCGGAAGAACCCATGTGCCCCTTTACATTAATTGAAATGTTATTGACGACAGACCCGCCAACCATTTTCTTACTTTCGGAATTACTATGTACTCTAGCACCCATAGGTAAATTAACTATTTCCGGCCCTTCTTCACCTACTAAAGCCATACCCCCCGTAGAAACACCACCGGAGGCAAACTTATCCCCCATCCAAGAGGGCTTGTTTTTACCCACATAATCCGAAAACTTATCCAAAGGCTTGAATATTTTATTTAATTCATTTACTGCCGCTATAATAAGTACGCCCGCTACTGCGGCTAACATAGCGGGCCAGCCCATTATAAGTAATACTACCACACCTATAACTTTAAGCAATTGTTTCGCATGGTTTTTCCAATCACCCTTTATCCCGTCAATCCACTTTCCTACTCTTACGACTGTTTCCGCAACAACTATACCTATTAATATCCATATCGTACCTAATACCCCCAACAACAACCCCAATAATACTCCTAAGAGCCCTCCCAAAATAAGTATCATTCCATCTACAATATCCATAAGGCTACCACCTTTAGTAAACCCCTTATATATTGATTTCAAACCATCCCAAACCATACTAATGCTAGACCAAATAAACCCACCAACCCACTTGAGCAACTCCCATACTACTTTGAATGCTTCTATAATCTGCGGCCCTAATGCCTTCCAAATTAATACTGCAAGTATTAGATATAGAGTTAAAGATAACATAAACATCATACTATGTTTAAGGAACTTAAGGCTCAGACCCACAATGCTTCTTAGCCCCCTCCCTGTTTTTCTAAAGAATATCTCAACAGGGCTTTTCAAAAAATCCTTCTTATCGGTTTGTTCTTCGGCGGATTCTCTATCTGCCCCATCATCTACCTTGCGTTGTATTTCTGCTTGGTATGCGTGTTCATCAGGGCGGAAATTAAACATAGCATTATATTTTTTAGCAATACCCTTTCTCTCCCCGAACTTACCTTCACCCAAACCAGCCATTGATTTCATGTGTTTAGCCCCCATCTTCAAAAAGGAAACTTTCTTACTATCATCTTCCCCCGAACCAAATATATTGTCTAATGCCTTAAAAGTAACCGCTAATTTATTAACTAATCTAAACATACCGGCGGGGAAGAACCCATACATTATTTTCCTTACGGTAGCCATTTTTGTGTCGGTAGAAGTTAAATGGTGAGCCATCTTACCCCAAATAGTAGTAAACTTTTTACTCTTATCTGTATTACTATCTATACTGTCATCTAATTTTTTCCTTGCTTCTATTTCTGCTTCTAATGCTTTAGTAGTTAGGTTGGTTATACCGGCACCATCCTCCATTACCTTCAACATCTTTTTTAATAATCTATTGGTTCTATGGGTTGAAGCATTTAGTTTACCTCTACTCTTGGTGGCTTTTGCATTGTTTCTTTCTGCTATTCCCTGCAAAAATATTGTCTTTGCTTGTAAGTCTAAATATTTAGATTGTGTGCTTTTTAGTATTCTATAATCCTTCTCTACTGCGCCAAGTGCTTTGCTCACATCTTTTAATGCATCCACAACCTCAGACATTACTTCACCTTCTTACTAATCTTTTTCATTTCTTCGGCTTTCAATTCTTCAACCGCCCTGTGCATATATAGCAAATCCATCACCATACTTTGGGGCATTTGTAATATCTCCAATGGGCTAATACCTAATCCTTTAGAAAGGGTATAAACGATTAAGAGAGAAACGGCGTGTAAGTCTTTAGACCTACCTCTAACTGTATCTCTCATTAGTCGTTTTTTTCCTCATCCTCCGCCATAGCGTCAAAAGGATTAGGAAGTATTTCTTTTAATTGATTGCCTATATATGGCGTTAGCCTAAGTAAATCAATTGATGAAAGATGTGGCTCAGTTTTTACAACAAACTTTTCAGCCATAAACTTATACATGGCGTTTAAGTCTATTCCTACATCTTGTTTTTTAGCATCAATTTTCATCAATGCGGCCATAGCCTTTTCTACTTCAAGCCATGTCGGTTCTTTCACCCAAACTTTTAATATTTTATCGCTCGTTGGGTCTACTTTTAATTCATGACAAATGGGTTCATTCATCGCAAATAATATGCTTTTATCTGTTACTATATTTCCGTTTAACATTTTTCTTCACCTTCTACTAACTTACATACAAACAATTGTTAGTGGAGTATTATGCTTTTTTTGGTTCGTCTTTTTGTATTTCATTACCTTTCTTCTTCTTTGCCTTTACTACCTTATTCTTTTTTCTATTCTTTATTTCCATTTTACTTCTAAATGATTTACCTTCACCCATGTTAATCACCCCTGTAATACCCAATGGGTTTTAACTGTGCAAGAGTTAAGGGTTCTTGCCTTAATAGTGGCTTCAACATCAATTGCCCCTAAATCTTCAGGGATAGTCCAATTGTTTGCAGTAACATAATAGTCGTCTAACTTAATTACAATTTGTTCACCATTTGATTTAGAAAATGTGAGTTCTATTAACCCTACTTTATTCGGGTCTGTCCCTGTGGCCTTTTCTTCTGTTAAGTTTCTAAACTCAGTAAATAGCGTATCATCAGTAACTTGGGCAGTAAATGTCATTTCATAGAAGCGTTGAGCAGGGATGCCTTCTTTAACTTCCCGACTTGATACACCGATGTATCTTTTATCTACAATATTATTGTTGATAGCCAAAGTTAATGAGGTAATCTTTAGAAACTCTTGGCTGAACATACTAATTGACCCATCATAGAAAAAGAAGGGTTCAAGGAAACTATTGTTGCGATTATAATTAGCAAAGGCAGTTTCATCTGTTACCCCTCTCCTTGCTTCATAATTAATAGTAGAAGGTATTGATGTTATTGCCCTTGTATTCAATTCTACGGCCATTTTTACTTCTTCATTTTCGTTAGCACTAATAGTTAAACTATTAACTCTATTACCTCTTGCTATTGTAACAAAGTTATGTGTTTCGGGTGTTTCACCCTCAATTGCATAGGTATTACTTGAGTTTAATTTAGAAAAGGTTCTTTCAAGGGCGAAAGAAGGCAAACTAGCACTATTGGCTTCTGTGAATGTGTATTCTATTAAATTGGTGGAAGTAGGTATTGTTAATAAATCAATAGTAGCAAAAGCATCAGTAGGTAATAGAGGAGGGCATATTTGGTAATCGCTACCATCTGTAATAACCCTATAAAACAAAGGCCCATTAGTAATATGCCCATCACCATCATCATAAATATATTTACCCGCAGAGGCGGCGGCGGCGGAAAACGCAGTAGTAGCATGGTTGCTCCCCGCACCTGTTGTAGTTAGTGCCGTTGCACTAATAGAGGAACAAAGACCTAAAGCATAATATAACCATGCACCGTGATTAGCAGTAATATCCAAACTACCGCCATCGGATGTTTCTATTCCCTTATAGGCAAAAGTAAAGTTTCTTGACCCTCCCAAAAATAGGTTCTGTTCTTTCATTTCAATTGTTGAAGAAGGGAATGTAGCAGTATTAACTAATCCCAACCATTCATCGGAAAGTAGTCTTACGGGGTAAGGTGTAACCGCACTTTTTGGTGCAGGGCAAGGCGCACCATATCCCTTAAGGATAAAATAATCATTCGCACTAGAAGTTATATTTTTGGTTAATACTAAAGTAGTAGCAGTATTACTTTTTACCCTAAGTGTATCTTGGAGAACATCGGAAGTATCATAATGTTCTACGGCACAAGCCACATATAAATCATCAACTAAACTAAAATGCACCATATCACCATGTAAAGTAATTGTCGCACTATCAGTTATTACGCCACTCTGTTTAATATATATATCATTTTCCGGCACAAATGTTATACTTGCACCACTTCCTACAAAAATCTCGTTATTTTCTACCATTTTTTTCACCTACTTACTTACAATGAGGTAGCGAACTTTTTCATGCTCACCGTTATTTTATATCCATATATCCGCTTTTTCCTATCATTAGACTCCGACCTTGAATTAAGAACCAATTGATTGAATTTCTTGGCCTCTCCACTCAAAGTTACTGTCGCCCCCTTTCTATGCGATTCAATCCTATGCCTTAAGACTTTATATAAGTTTTCTAATCTTTCTTTCCCAAATGAGTTATCCCCATCATCATCATTAGCCCCCGCCCGTTCATCTACAATGGTTCTAATGTTCATAGTCATAGTAAAACTTTCATTTCTAACAGACCAATCTATGGTAGGATATTCTATATCTTGTGAATCTTCAAACACAATAATAACATCCTTTTTACTTAAATCATAGCGAGCCCCCCTGTTCTTACCTAAATTGCGAATATCAATAACATTAGGAGTAGGTGCTTTGGATGCACCATTACCTCCTCCAAAAACAATATCAGCAGACCCCGCCCAATTATCAGCAACATCGGGGCTATTGGCCGCATTATAAGTAGTAAATGAAGCAGGTAGAGAAGAAGTAATATTACCCCCTGTAATTAACTCTACTAAGAAACTAACTTCATCCATATTTCTCACCTATGTCCTTTTTCAATATCCTTCATTATCTTTTCAGCCATGCCCTTAACCAACAATTCAACTGCTTCTAATTCATATTCTTCATCAGTTTTTAATATAGAGAATTGAGGCAACTGTTCTGCAATAGCCAATTCACGCTCCTTCAATTCAATAGCCTTTAGTAATATATCATTGGCCCTAAGTAATTTATCTATCGTACTCATAATATCACTCTAAAAAGAATACTGTTTCTTTACATATATTAATTAATTCTTCCGCCTCTTGTTTTAGTAAATCATATTTAGCCTTAATGTCTATATTAGCCCCTGTTTCAGCAATAAGAACGGTTTGGTCGTCAGCCCTTAATACTTCACACGCTACCAATTTTGTAGCGGCATCACAAATAACACCCGAAACTCTTGCTTCACCAGCAATATATGTAACTTTAATTGAATTATTTTCACTATAAGGGAAATTGGTTCTAAAGAATACTCTCCCCTCATTATTAATAGACCACCAATCGCCCATCCTTTTCATTTCTTCCTCGTCAGTAAAAGCCCCTACTGATATTCCCTCACTAGAAGAACTTACACTAATAGAACAATTAGCCCCATCTTCGCCCAAAAGTTTTGATGTAACTATTACCTTTGTATTATCTTCACTATCAACAGTAGCATAGAAAAAATCACTAATGTTTCTTGTCGGAGAACCCGCATTATCTTGTAATGCTTTAGAACTAGTAGCGTTAGTAATAGTAGCAGTATCATGGGGAAACATCTCATTAATCAATGAAACTATTTCCTGTGCCGCAGTTTTATTACCATAAGAAGTATTCCACCTACTACTAAGAGTACCCGCTTCTAAATCAAAAGCCAACCCACTATTCGGCAAAGTTAGAGTAATAGTAGTTTCTAAACCGGAAGCAGTAACAACATCACTATATGTTCCAACAGTAATAGAAGCAGAAGCAGAAGCCAAGTTTTTCCAATGGTTTCCTTGCCAAACTTCTAACCTCAACACCTTTCTAATGTTAGGTCTATCCAATTGAACAAACCCCACATAGTCATGGTAATATCTATTTGAGTATGTCCTTCCTGTAAATTGAAAGTCATGCACTTCATCTTCAAATAATAACGGCCTAAAAGAATTAGCCGTTTTAATATCAATATAAGATTCTACTCTCTTAATGTATTCTCCTATTTGAGAATTAGTAGGGTTGGTGCTACCTGTAAAGTCGGGTATTTGTAACAAATCAGCCACCAAACTATCATTAGTATAATAACCCTCACCTAAAGTGTAATTAGGGTTTATAACAGAATAATCCGAGGGAGAAGAATGTTGAGCCATTTTATTCACCTAAACTCCTTTTAACTTCTTCTAATTCTCTCCAATGTCGCCCCAACAAATGAACATACCCCTTTCTTGTAGCATTGTATCCCTTATCTCTTGACTCTTTACTATCATATTTATTCCAAGCAAATGTTGATTGCTTGGGGTTTATCACATTGGCTAAAGTGCCGCTTTTTGACCCTGCTATTGAACCTAAAGCCGCAGTATCTATTTCTTTTTGGTGTTCTACACCCACCTTTAGAGAAGATATTACTGAATCCCCCTTATTTTTTAATGGTACATTCATGTTAAAAGTAATAATAGATTGATAATTAACGGTTAAAGCCTCCTTAAAATTTTGCTTTAATATATCATACAACCTCTCCTTAACTACCCCCCTTACATAATTCTCTCTTAATACCGCATCACTTTCTGCTAAACCTTCGGGTGGTGCCCCTTTAACGGGTTCATTTTCATAATCAATATATGACTGAACATTTTGCCCATATTCTTCTGAACCCATTGATTTGCCCCCTTCCCAACCATCCTTATTCGTGGTTTTTATTTCACTTAATGTTTTTTCATAATTAGGTGTAGGAACAACAGTATCCTTTTTAGGTTCATTTGAATCCTTCCACCCCACTTTAGCCTTCGGAAACTCTTGTTCCCATATAGGAGTCAATAATTCCTCCTTCACCTCCATTTCCAAAAAAACTTCTGCTTGATTCATTTTACTAAAGTCGCTTTTTAATCGCATTTTACTCCAATCAACAGAACTTTCAAACTCATCTTCGGACAACATTCTACGCCCACTTAATAGTTTCTCTTGGTCTTTATCTAAATCAATTTTGCCCATTTTGAAAGGGTAATTATCCCACCCACTATTGCCTGTTAAAATATTAGATAATGTTAAATCCCTTACCTCAGCATTCTTACCATCTACATCATAATGATGGTCTGCATCTAAGTTTAACTTTTCAATAAATTTCATATTACCTTCTTCCGTAACATAATTATCCACTAACTCACCAATCGTTTCCTCTTTAATATCCTCCATTATAGTAGTAAGGCGACTCAGTAATTCGTTTTCATCACGCTCAACCCAATCTAAAGAAGTGGCTAGATTAATAGTATTAGAACCAAGATTAATTAACTCGTTGGGTAAAGTATCTAAATCTACTGAACCCAAGCGGTCAATAGGTGTTTTTTTCCTCTTTTGGGCAAGGTTTTCCATCAAGTATTTACCTACCAATTGAAGTAACAATTCTTTAGTAATATTAATTTGCGTACCAAAGAAAAACCCCTTCAACATCTAAATCACCTTATGCTAACCACTTTGCCCAAGCCGCCGCCTTAGCAACCTTTTGGCCTAAATGTAATCCACTTTGAGGAGGAGTATAAGTTATTTGGCCCGTAGCAGGGTCATTCCAATAGGGGTTATTATATTGGTCGTAGCCCATTGGTGCAACAGGATAGCCCGATTGATTATTCATAGCCATTTGTTGTTGTTGCATTTGTTGATTCATCCCACCCATTTGAGGTTGCCCTTGTATATTCATAGGTTGTTGCATTTGTTGTTGTTGCATTTGTTGTTGTGGTGCAACGCTTGAAGGTGCAAAACCCTGTGATTCTAAATACGATTGTTTAGCCATCTTTCTTTGGGCAATCACTTCACTATTAATTGCGGAAGCAAGAAGATTCTGTAAATCTAAATCTATATTTTCTCTTGTTATTTTCTCAAAATCCGACAAACAACTTTGTACTAGGGTAATACTATTACTCGTAGTGTTTAATGTAAACTCTAATTTGCTTAACATCTGACTAACCGTAGATTCTATCGTATCTTCTATTAGTTTTTCCAATGCCGCTAAAAACTCAACACCGTGATATTCAAAAAATTCCTCAACAGGGTTTTCCTGTAATGTCAATAGATTATTCACCGTTCTAAAAGTATGTTCTTGTTGGGTTTGAAACCCTTTATTCATCGTTCCTGTTCCTACCATTTTTATTCCTCCTTTTGTTCAATATAAGGTATTATTTTTTGTATTTGATTTAGTTTACCCTGTATTTCTACCATTAGTCTTGTGTATTGTTCCATAGCGTTTTCTGTCGTGCCTTGTGGTGGGCTAATAGCCCAACCTGCGCCAATTAGGGTAGACATTTCAATCGGGCTTAAAGTCTGCACAGGGGCTCTCCTTAAAGAAGGCATTCTTGCTTTAGGTATAAAAGCCCTAAACTCTATCCCGTTTTCCTCAGCCAAGATTTTCTGTTCTAACATTTCAAACTGCTTATGATACCCTGCGTGTTTAGGGCAAAAAGTACCCTTTAATGGCCTACCCTTTGTTACTTCGGATAACGGTAAAGGTGGCCTCATTGGGTCGGAAATATCCCAACGGTGCATTGACCCACATACAATACAAGTATCCCTCAAATTAAACTTAAAACCATACTTAATGAATAACAACTTCTTCTTCTCCGGTAATAAACACCATCTTAATTCTTTTAATTGTTTCTTGGGCTTAGTTTGAGAGAAATAAAACTCCCCTACCGGCCCTCCTGACCTACCTAAACTTTTAGTCAAGTTTTGCACAGTCATGTTATTTTGTATTATGTTTGCGTTATATCCTATTGTCATATTTACCACCTTCATTAATAATCTTTAATTATTGTCATTACGCCCCTGTAAACCATTTCGGGGTCGGATTTGGCCGAAACAATATACTTATGTGTAGGAATCCCCATATCATTGAGTTTATTACAACCCAATTTGAAAGGTGAAAATATAGGGTGTTTATCCATTGGCCCGTCATGTTCATATTTACCCTCCCATAAATCATATTTGTTTGCCCATATTGCTATTGCTTTCGGATAATCATGCGGTTTCTTTTTTTTTATTTTCTTCCCCTTACGCCAAAACTCATCTGTTATTATTTCTACTAAATACTGCCATGCCAATTGATTTTGCATATTATATGGTTCACTTAAATGAGTATCATCTACAACAAAAATAACATATTGAACCTTCCTTTCACGCATATCCCGTTTCCATTCATTCCAATATTGACTTTGCCCACCAACATCCGATGCCCTTATGGTGCGTGAATCGCCATCTATTTTAACGATTTTCCTTGTAGCCCTTTGTAATCCATCTGTTCTTTTTGATACATTAGCCACTTCTCCTCTTGTTCTCAATTGTTTATGTAAGGTGGTTTTCCCCACTTCACCAGCACCATAAATACCAAAATTAATTGCATGGATTTTTTTGTAGAAACCCATAATTAATTCGGCACACACAATAGTAAATCCGGCAACGACTGACACATTTAATCACACCAAATGTTTCAACCATTCAAATACTCTACCGAATATATTAAACCCTATTGAACCTATTATATTCCCTACTAAAAAGGACATTACCGATAAAGTAATACCCCACATATAAAACCTAATCTTCAAAAACCATATATCTGCACTATGGGCTCTTGTCATATCATAAGCCATAGATTGCTCATCAACGCCCATTAAATCGGGAAATAAACCCATGAATATCACTACTGCTCAATCTTAGCCAAAAACTCATTTGACACTTCATCGTATGAAGGGGTGGGGTAATTAGCAGGGGCATTAGGATATTTCCTCAAAGATTCACTTATTTTGTTTCTTTGTTGTTCTTCTCTTGCTTTTTTTTCCCAATACATTCTAATTTTTCTATCCAATAACCATAATTCCATCTTATCATTCATAATCAAATCAAAAACAGCCTTTTGAGCCATAATCAAACCAATAGAAATTAAACTGAAAAGTACCGCATGAGAAAGAGCATTCCACGGTAATTCTATCCCATAAAGAGAGTAGAAATATACATTCATGCCACACATAGCACCTACAAAAAGAATAGTCATAACTAACCTAGTATCTTCATTTATTGCCGCCATGAAATCACCCTAAGAAAACTCCACAGTAAAGCCATGATTGCCCGAACCCGTAGGAGTGGTTACAACTGCAAAGAGCCCTTTTTGACAAAGAACACCATGCATATCATATTCAAAACTACCATCTTCAACTCTCATTCTTGCTACAATCGTTCCCGAACCAGCAGTATTATCGTACACAATACACTCTGCTACTGTTCCTGAATCAGCGTACCCATGAATGCTAATTAATTTTCTTCCGCTTGAAGCGATTGCTATTTGACCGTTTCCGCTTGCCCCACTTGTTTCTGTTAATTCACCACTACTTCTACATACCATTTTATCAACTCCGCCACTTTTTAATGGCCTTCACCAATTAGGCGACAACGCCCCTCATTTATTAAATGTGGGTTATTCTTCGGTATTTTCGGAAGTATCTTCTTCCTCTTTAAGAGGGAGAGCCTTCTCAACAGTAGATTTTACCTTTGAAGATAGGCTTTTCTTCTTAATTGAATCGGGATTAAGTACCTTTTTAGCCTCCTTAATGGATGAAACACCTAAAAGGCGAGGTAAGTGCTTAAGTTTCCTATCACTCAAACCTCTAACTTCGGAGGCACTTAATTGTACCTCAAAAGAATCCGAACCGGCAAACGATACTGCAAAATTAGCATCCAAATCATTAACAGGAACATTTCTCTTAAAATGCACTCCACCAATTATTCTGCCGCCTCGTACACCTTTTTTCACTAAAGTTACGATAGCCATTAAATCACCTAAATACGACCCCAAACCCGAAGTCTAATCATGCCTACATCATCTGTTGCACCTGCTTCTGCGTTAGTACCATCCAAATCAGTAGCGAGAACCTTGAAAGACGATGAGGAAGTATAATCTCCCGAAGCATCTAAACCAATTGATGCTACATAGCCCGTAGCACCGACACCCATTTCTTGACCTGTAATTGTCGCCGCAGTAATTGTGGTTAATCCCAAATTAGCCGCACTAATAGTTTCGCCCAATGGGGTATAAGAGGTAATGTTCGCCAAAACATCTACTACATACTCATCACCAACCACAGAAGGTTTTGAAACCCCCTTGTGGTCGGCAACTATTGTTATTGTTACTGTCATTAAAAACACCTCATTGAATGTTGGTAATTTTACCTTGACCCTTAAAGAAAGAACATCCGGTTTCGCCCATTGTGCGATACATTCCACGATTCCCAAGTGTACCAATTCCGAATGGGTCGCCATGAGAAATACCACTTTCAAAGTATTCAGTAGGTTTCATAACTGAAAGCCATAGATGGTCGGTATCTAAAAAGAGCATATCCGATAATTGTGTGCTAGCCAATCCGCTTGAAGGCATATCCTTTGCGGCAATAAGAGGAATATCGTAGTATGTTGCTACTCTAAATCCTACTTCTTGACCCTTAATTCCACGAACACCATTATGTGTAGGAATAATTTCTTTTCCGTCAATGAATCTTTCTTGACTCTGCAATAGGTCTGCAATTGCTTGGATAGTATCATATCCTGTTAAGATACATTTTGGTGTACCGCCGTTGGTTCTCAAATTTTGAATCATGTTATTCAATAAAGTAAGGGTTAATGGGCGAACATCAGCCGCCGCATAAGAATCACCATAATCTACTTGAGAATCCATAAAGGAAGCATTAAAAGCATTAGCCACTAATTGGCGAGAAGTATTCCCATACAATTGTGAGAAATCGGTTGTTAACCCACCTGTTGAAGAAGTAGAAGTTAACCTTGCATGAATTGTAGCATCAACCATAGCCTCATGTTCTGCACTTGAAGCAATTATCTTCATCAAAGAAGTATAATTTCTTTCAATACCAGCATAATTAGTATCGTCATAATTTTCAAGGGGCATAACCAGCATAACTGATTGTGTTTCAGCGTGGAATTTGCCCATATCTTCACGAATAAGGGCTCTTAAATCTCCTACACCATCATCAATCTTAGCCATTTCACCAGCCAATTCCGAATAATCAAACATATGAGCAACTGTCTTTGGGCTCATATAAAGAACATCGTATGTTGGGGCTAAAGGTTGTAATCCAGCCGAAGCAAGACCGTGGTTTTCATCCACTCCACCAATTTCATCAGCGTTTGGTGCCGCCATAGCATTACCAGCCGCATAACTTGTTGAACCCAAACCAAAAGCCGCACCACTACCACCAGCAGGGCGACCTGTCATAACTCTCCACCCGCTACTTGTGTAGGGTTTCTTAGGAAGAATACTCAAAGGGTTTACTTCTTGATTTAGCATAGACCATACTTTTTGGCCGTATAGAACATTGTATAGGTTGGGGGTTGAACTCCAAGCCGTTCCGTTAAGAGCAGTAGCACTATCATGGCCGGTGTGAACACCAGCAACAAGGCCACCTGCTTTTAATAGGTTATTCCCTGCAACTCCATAGGTTGCGTTTTCTAAGTCTTTCAATGTATTAATATATTTTACCATAATTTTCACCTCTATTTAATTCCCAAAGGAAACTTAAATGCCTCCCGTTAATTTATCCAAAGTGGAATGAATGTCGCTCCAATCCATTTTAGAAATATCATCAAAAGTAGGTAATTGGGAAGCCACTTGTTGTTGCTTCATAATTACTGTTTCTTTGTCGTCTTTAATTGCGGAAAGTAATTCGCTAAATTGTTTCTTCAATTCGTTAACTTCCAACTGAGCATCATAAGACTCTTTAGATTGGCGAGCCTTCTTAACACTCAATTCTTTTTCAAGGCGAGTTTCAAAGGTAGATTTAATGTCTTGATAAGCCATTTTTTCCATCTGTTCAGCCTTAAATTGAGAATAAGCCTTTTCTAAATTTTCTTCGCTTAGATTCAAAGACGGAGTATCACCATCGTATGCCTTTACGGTTACTGTATTTTCACTCACATTAATTTGCGGATGCTTACTTCTTGGCGTACCATCGTGAATTACTTCACCCGTTTCATCGGGATTTTCCGCACCATAGGCTAAATCTGTCTTTCCAACTTCTTCTTCATTCGTTCCTTCACCAGCAGACATATATTCCATGTCCTCGCCTTCGCCTTCTGTGTCTAACAATTCTTCTGTCATATTTTCACCTTCATTTTTTACTACTAAATCGTGCTCTGCGGCCATTTGTTTGAAATCTTCTTGAGAAATACCTGCTCTCTCAACCACCCTTTGGGCTTCACCCCATGCTATTTCGCCCCCCATTACTGAGGCCAATTCAGCATTAATTGAATCTACCGTTGGTGTTTTACCTCCTAACATATCTTCCAAGTTATTAGGAAGGGCCGTTTTCTCTACTCTGTCGTTTTCTATTTGTTTAATTAATGTATTAATCTCTTGTAATGCGTTGTCTATATTCATAGTTTCACCTTTCTCTTGTTTGAGAATATCAAATTTTGCCTCAGCGTTAATACCCTTTTCGCAAATGGTAACTTCATGTAATTCTAATTTACTAATTTCATTATAATCACCCAAATCTTCATGGGTTTTTTTCTTCTTATGAATTGCTTGTCCTCCAATACTAAAAGAACGCAACCCTCCATTTCTAATACTCCTTGAAACCTCTTTAGCCTTTTCTATATCATCTCGCAGTTTAATAACCACAAAGAAACCTACATCATCTACTTCGGTTTTCCATATCTTACCCGATGAATCCCTATGTTCTTTAACCACTTCTCCAACTTGAACATTAGAATGGTTAGACATAACATTTCTATACCGAGGGACAGTCATAAACTTCTTTACTGCATCCCCAAGAGCATTAAGAGTAATTAAATCGTTTTGTTTATCTACCATTTCAATAGAGGCATAACCAGCAATATGTAAATTATCCGATTTAAGGATAGTAAAGTCTGCAAAATGATTAGTGCCTGTAAAGGGCCGAATCAAGGTTGCTCCTATCGCCATTAAAACCTCTTAAACCACGATGACTATATAAAAGAAATCATGATTTATAGGTTTTCAAAGGATAATTGAGCGTATTTACCTTTTCTAAAATCCCATTTTCCTTCATCACTTTTAGGATTAACAGGCTCATTAACAAAAGAAGTAAAGGCTAACCATTTATCTTCTCCTCCTATGGGCACTACCCTCAAATGGAGTTTAGTTTCAAATTTCTCCCCTTTCAAAAAATATTCATGATACCCCTCTCTTTGTACACCTAAAGTAATGTCGCCCTCATCTACCAACTTTTCTTTTGATACAGTAGATTGTACCTTAGCAGGGTATCTACCCGCCTTACCAAACAAATCAAAAATATTATCATCTTCTTCTATTTTAATTTCCCAACCTAATTTCTCATTATTAAGAAGAAAAGTCAAAGAAAGGTTCTCATCTTCTCTTTTGTATAGTTTGAACTTACCATCTCTATATTCATCGGGGGTTTTATATTCTCCTTTCTCAATTATTTCTTCATTAGCCGAATAAGTGTGTTGTCCCTCAAATGATATTTCTTCTGCTTGGTTAGTTAAATACTGTGATAATTTTTTACTACTACCATCAAATACTTCTTGATAAATAGCATTAGCCTTGTCATTTCTCTCTATACTATCAAGTATTTTAGCCAAAGGTAATTTATTGTTACTCTCCTGTTGTATAATGTTTTTAATAAAAACTCTTAGGTAGCCTTTCTTTTCTTTCATTATATTATCTATCTGTTCCTTCCAAATATCAATATCTAATAAAGCATTCTTAGCCATTAAATTATCTTCTTCAAAACCATATATTGTAAATCCCTTATACTCCGACTTTAATATAACCCCCACTTCACCATGAGAATCATCACTAACAGTATAACCTTTTTCTAACGCCTTCACCTTATATTGTATGGCTTCTTTTTCACCCGCTAATAATTCTAAAGTTATTATTTTATCGGGGGTTTCCACTTCGGGAATCTCAATCACCTTAGCAGAAAATACCCTAATTTGCCCCTTCTTATTCTTTTTAACTTCATCCACCTTTACCCTTACTATTGAACCTATTTCTACATCCACCTTAGTATTAAGTGCCTTACCTACATTTAGATAATAACGGTCATTAACCTTTTTATGTTCTAATTTTCGTGATTCTTCAATACTTAATGGCCCTGCACCTAAAGTATAAGACTTCAAGTTAGAAGCAGTTTCTTTTTTATCTATAACCATTAAATCTAAATCAACAAACTTCTTCCACTTAATCCACTTTGGGTTTTTCTTAGTACCAACAAAATAAGTAGAAGTTAAATCCTTTATTACTACCCCCTCCGAAGTAGGTATTTCCATAATTTCCTTAGCATAACCCTCTATTTCTTCCAATGAATGAGCAATCCTTGTATCTTGTTTAGACGGGAAAGCCAAAAAATCATGTGAATGTGGAGTGTAGTTTTGCATAAGTATTTGTAATCTTTCTTCCAAATCAACCTCCATCAATACTCTATCATTGTGCCTCATTATATCAAACACATGTATCTTAATAGTCATATCTTTATTCGCATCCTTGAACACCCTTGCTATTGCTTTAGCCCTTGATAGAGGCTTTTCACCATCAAACAACATTAATTCACCATCTAAAATACATTCACCAAACTTCTTATCCTTTAGTATTTTAACTGCTTCTTCACATTTATCGGTAATATCTTTATTATTATATGAGAAAACAGTAACAGTATCACCTATTTTATGTAATTGAACACGCATACCATCGTATTTCTCCTGCACTACCCATTCACCCGTAAACCCCTTTAATTCTTTAATGTCATCAATGTTGAAAATACGATACATTGGTTTATTAGGCACTATAAAATCCATGCTTGCTTTTTTTTCAGCCTTAGAAATATCCGCTAATTTTCTCCACCCATCTTCCCCATGTGAAGCAGTAAAGGTTTCTTTCAAGAGGGATATAGCCCCCTTTATTTTAGGTTTAACCATCTTAGTGTCCTTACCTTCCCCATAATGTTCAATGAAATATGACCCAATATCATCTAAATGTAGGTCTAAACCCCTATATCCATCCGTAATAACATCACCTTTAGGCAATAAGTTTTCCCAAGACTCATTGGGTAGAGCCCGTTCATCCGTTCTTGTAGCCCAATGTATAAAGGTAGCCAATAGGTTTTTATCCGCCATCAGTTTCTCAAATGTTTCTTCCTTAAACTTTTTTCTAAAGGGGTCTTTGATATACTTACTGTCAAACCTTAATGTTTTTATTGCACCATAAACATTCCTCGCAGAATTAGATTCGGGGTTTTTAACATCATCCGACTCTAAATCCTTTTCAGTAATAGTGTCTTGTAATACTCTAGCCAAATCATCTATATCATTATAGGCTTCTCTAACTTTCTCTATCCTTTTATGCCAATCTTTACTATAAGATGTAGGGTTTTCTCTTGCTGAAAGATAATCAACCCTAACACCTTCAAATAGACGCTCAATCTGTCTTGACAAAACAGAAACATCTTTTTCAAAAATACCAGAAAGGGGCAAATGAAACCACCTACTCTTTTAATACATCATCCAATTGATTCTGTAATGATTCAATGGTGATGTGTTTTACCGTAGCATCAAAAAGATAATCTTTCTTATCTTTATTCCACTCACTTGTTCCATCCATTGAGGTAGCCCTACTCATTGACCCTCTATCCTTTATCTTTTCTCCCTTTTTATTTTCGGGTTTTATTTCCTTACCTGCTAAATCATCATCATTGGGTAATCTATCTTTATCAGCCACTTGGATAGGGCTTTTTTCTTCACCACTAGTAACATTATTATATTCGGCCACTTTAATTTCCTTTAATTTTTTCATAATTTCTTCCACATTCATGCTCTCCCCTCCATTTGTGCTACCATGTTATTAATATCTTCCCAACTCATTTTTGCTATCGCATTAGAATCAGGCAAACCGTCAGCAGTATGGCTTATTGAAGGCACAGGGCCACTAACTTTAACCATCCCCGACTTAACTAATATATTGTCGCCATCGTACACATTCTTTTCTAATTTTTCAATCTTTTCCATTAACATTTTAATTAATGTTATTACTTCTTCATTTACTGTCATTCTTTGTTCAACCCCTTGTTTTTAGGATATATTATTTGTCTAATTTGTCTATATAATTCCTCATATGTTTTTCTTAATTTAGCCGCAGTAGCAATTACATCAACATTCTTCTCACTAAAAGTCTTTACTTTCTTAGTTAATCTTTTATCTGCCTTAATTAAATCTAACTCTTTAAGCATATCTACCAACTCCCCCAACTTGGTAAAGTCTTGCCCGAAATACTCCGTTGGTTCAGCCGACTGTAAAGTTTTCTTTAACTTTTTCTTCTGTTTTTCATCTAAAGTATCAAGAATAGCACTATTCTCTTTTCTCAAAATATTTTCCCAAGTCATTATTATTCACCACTTCAATATTTATTCCCCATCGGGGTTCTCACCATATTCATCATCCGAAACATACTTCTCGTCTGCAACAGTTTTCTCATCTTCTAAAGAATCTCCAAGTGTGCGCCCGTCATAATCAAGCACTTCACCCAAATTACTCTTACCAGCAATTGGTAGAATTTTCTTCTTCTTAGGTCTTTTAATAGTTTTTTTCCACACTTTCATAAGGCGCACATCGGAAGCCGTTTCATCATCAAAAGCGGCAATAAAAGCCAATCTATTCTTCTCTATTGGTGATTTGAACTCAAGACCACTTCCTAAAAACCCAATAAGTGTAGCCTTTTCTCTACTACTAACTTTCTCTTTTTGGGCAGTTAAAGGGTTAATCCACTCCGAAGTATCTTCGGCGTTTGTTTCAATTAAAGCCTCAATAGATACGGCCAAATCTTCTGAGGAAGTTTCATTCTCCGACTTTAATTTCTTCGCCAAGAAATATTGCCTTACTCTTTGTTGTAATGGGTTTAATTCATTATAGGGCGTAAGTTTATCTTTACTCTTAACATTTATCTTGGCATATAGTTTATGTCCTTTATTAATAATTTCAAGAACCTTACGCTTCTCATCAGCAGGGATAACCCCTACATATTTCTTCAGCACATCATGGTTTATTTTGAGCCACTCATCGGAAAACTTCTTCCCTCCTTCTTTGCCCTTGATAGAACCGACCATCTGTTTTAATTTATTATATTCTTTCTCTCCTTCCATAGCATCGTCATATTTTGCTTTAAGGGTTTTATATTTTTTCATTTTTTTATTATGGGTAACTTTTATCCTCTCTTGTTTTAGCCTATGTGCGTGTTTTATCTTATGGAGAGCGTCTTTATATTCTCTATCACTCCCATAATTCTCTCTCAATGGTGCTTCAAACTCAATAGGTTCGGGTTCATCGGGTTCAGTAGGTTCAATAAACTTACCTTCCGCATCACGCCTTATTCTGTTTTCTCTTAACAAATGCGATTGTATTTTAGAACCTCCACTCTTTGAACCATCATTTTTTGATTTACCGCCAATATTTCTACCTATTGCTCTACGAACAATTTCCCTTAAAGTAGTATCTTTCACTTTACTATCCAATATTTCTTCCAAGTCAATTTTTATACCATTTAATTTTTGAATGGTTTTATTTAGGAGAACAGAAGATGCTCTTTTTTTATTTTCTTTTTTAAGATTTTCCACCGCTTCATCAATTTCCCAAAAATCCAAATCTTTCATAGTGAATTTTCTCTTACCCCCCTTAAATAATTTAACAATTTTTTTCCTAGTAATTAATTCTGTTACTCTATTTGCATCATCTAATATACTCTGCAACCCTTTTTTCAATGAGGTGTATGTAGTAAGGGCAATATGTTCCCTTCCCTTTCTTTTCCCTTTCCTTTGTGCTTCTTCCTCTGCTTTCCTCCGAATAACAGACAATCTTCGCTCAATAGAAGTCTTAATCCTTTCAATCAATTCCCTATCATTATTTCCCTTATATCTACTAAAAATATCCTTCAATTTTGAAAGGTTGGCCTCCTCTTGTTCCTCTGTACCTTCGGGTGCAGGTTTTCCCCCATGACTTAGGAAATAAGATGCAGTAGGTTTTTGCTTTGGGTCAAGAGCAAATTTTTGCCCCGTTGTTACTTTCGGTTCATCCGAACCATCTGCTTTCCTCCCACCTAAAACATTAGGAGAAGAAAACAACAATTTATCTTCTGCACTTATATTACTAAAAAATTCCTCCAAATCCTCCTTCAACTTCTTGTTTTTTATTGTGCTTAAATATTTTGAATCTGTAAATTTTATTTTCTTATCCCTACTACTTGATTCATCATTTGGTGAAGTGTGTTCGTGTATTTTAGGTAGAAGGGGTCTACCCTCCTTCTCTCTCTTTTTATTCTCAGCCTCACGCTCTTTCTTTCTTTTCTCTTTTTGCTCCGCCGTCAAAGGTCTAGTATGTTCTTGAATAAAAGCCGTTAGTGAAACAGTATCTATTTTTTTAGCCTTGTATTCCTTAATTACACCCTTTATCTCCTTTATCTTTTCTTGTAAATTATATGCCTTAAGAGGTGTCCCTGTCTGCGACTTAAGTTTTTCCGCTAATTCTTTTTTATGGGCTACTTGGAGTTTGCCTAATTCCTGTATCCAATTCTTACCAGAAGGTGCCTTAATACCTCGCTTCCACTTGTCAGTAGCAACTTCTATCTCTTTCTTATATTTTTCTTGTAAAGCAGTAATATCAACCATTTCACTATAATCACCTAAACCACTAATAATTTCTTCAAGCGATACTATCTGTTTCTCAAACTGTGTAATTGCCCATTTTTTCCATGCTTCTAACTCAACTATACCCTTCTTTTCTTTAAGTTTATTAAGAGTTTTTTCAAGTTTCTCACTCATATGTTTTAATATGTTTTCTTCTTCTTTCAATTGCCCCTCATACTTTATTAATAATTTTCCTAATTCATCTACTAATTTATGCCAAGATTCAATATCACTAATATGCACTTCTTCAAAATCAATAATATCCGCCACAATACCCTCTTTATCCCCTAAAATATTCTCATCCACGGTTTTCTTTCCTGTCTTTCCCGATGTCCCTATATGAACCAAAAGGGATTCATCTTCTTCATCCTCATACAATACCTTCTTGGGGATAACCCTTCTTGGTATGCCCCCCATGAAATCCTGTTCTGTGGTTGTATTTTCTCTCTCCTTTCTCTCTTTCTCCTTTCTTTCTTTTTCTTCTTTCTCCTTATTCTTCTTATCCTTTTCCGTGGTCGTTACCTCAGATTTAGGGGCGGGAGCAGACACATTTTTATCATATTTGGGGTTTTCAACATACCTAAACTTTTTCGCATTAGAATCCCATATTTGTATCACTTTTTCATAGGGTTTTGATAGTTTCACTTCCAAAGGTGTATTATTTAATGGTCGCTCAAATCTTGCTAATGATTCGCTTACTTGTTTAACATACTTAAAATCATCTTCTACATCAGCCACTACCGAATCAATACTTTCAACAATACTTTCTTGTTGTGCAATAAGGTTTAGGTGTAGTTTAATTTCAGGCAATTCAGATAATGGGTTAATCACCCTCTTAAGCAACACCTCATCATAATATACTTTGGCTAACACAAATGGGTTATTTGTACCCATTAAATACGCTTTGAGCAAAGTCAAGTAACCCACCCCCAAGTATTACCATTATCGCCCCGTTCTATAATCATATAATTATCACTACGCTTAAGGTATGCTATTAACCCACTCTTATCATAGTGTGCGAATGAACCCATTTTACCTTCTCTCCTCAACTCATGTGCTTTAGCAAAAGTTACGCTAAACAATGCCCTTGCTGAAAAAACATCCATATCTTTAGCCACTCCATCAATCATATTTTGTAATCTCGTAGTGCTCTCCACTTTCCAAGCCTTGAGAATACCCATCCACATATTACCACTTATTTTCTGTTCTTCTTTGTTTAGGAGGCATATGAATAACATTAGGTATATCGGAAGCCTTTGGTTTTAACCATTTTTTCTTCGGTAAAGTTATTGGGCCCATGTCCCTATTTGTTTCAGTCTTGCTCTCATTATAAGTTACTGCCTTTTCAGCCGCTTGTAACTCTCTCCTAATTTTTGCTAATTCATCTCTTGTTGTCATATCATCCAACTCTCCTTTCTGTCCTTTTATCTACATTATTATTTGCCGCTTCTTCGGGCAGACCGCTATTGCGGTTAGGTGGCCCTACGCTCATAGAGGGTTTATTTCTTGTGGTTGCGGGGTTCTCTTGAGGTTTTGCCTCACCTTGAGTTAAGTTTCTCATCTGCTCATCTAAATCTCTTTGGTCTAAATTAGAACCAGCAAGGGGATTATTCCCGCCACCTCCGCCTTTTTCCCCCTCTCCTACGGGTGCTTTTTCTTGAACGGGTGGAGGTTTCTTAAAAATAAACTCCCCATCATCACCCATTTCTACTTCAAAGCCTAAGCCTTTAATAGAATTAGCAATATTTACTTCTATTTCTCTCTTTCTTAAAACAGCAATTTCATCTTCTTCTTCGCTAGGAGGTAATACTAATCTCCAATCAGTAATACCAAACTCTTTACATAACCACGGAAACACATACTTATTATATACATTTTGAGCCATTTCAACGGCCCTATTAGTAACTAAAATCTGCATACCTTCATTATTCAAACCTCCACTTGTTGAAGAATCAGCCATGAATATCTTACTTACTCCATAAAACCCTCCTATCCTATCTCTCAAATCTTCCTTAACTGAAACATAATCCATTTCTTTAAGGCTATCCATAAACTTAATCCATTCAACAGAACCTTTACCGTTATCCGCTTCTATACCCATAACAGGTATAAAATGGGGGTCTTCCTCCATCTTCTCTTTTACAGACCTCCAAAAGCCTCTCATGCTCTCCATATTTCTTGTTTGAACGGCCAATAAACCTCTCGGCATTCTACTTTTAGTGTAGGAAGTATTTACATAATTTTCCATAGCAAGTAAAGTAGTTATGTGCTTAAATAAAGTTACAACAGGGGATTGCCCATAAAGCCTACTCGGTGAATACTTACTGAAATGTAATACTTCACCCCTAATAAAATACTGTTCTTCCCCATTCACTCTATTAACATAATGAACGGGATGTAAAATCTCCCCCGAATCGGGATGACACTCATGTTCATCAGCCGTCATTATAGACCTATCATGCAGGGCAGTAAATCCCTTAGTACCTCTTGAACCCGTTTCATCAGCATAAATAGTCATAGTTATGGGGTCGCCCCTATATATTTCTTTAATTTTATGTAGTTTAATTTCACCATTACCATCCACATAATACTCTTTAACCAACATAATATACGCATCATCCATAATATTCAAATCATCTTCCAATTGCCTCAGCACATCAATAAATAATTGTTCGGAGGAATTGATATATGAACCAAACATTTCATTAACATACTCTAATTGTTCAGCACTAGGTTTCCTTAGATTACTACTATCACATTGATTACAGGTATCCACATGATTATCATGTTCCTTTTTACAATCTTCACACTTAAGAACAAAAGCCTTCCTCCATTCATACCCTCTCCTAAATACTTCATTTTTTAACTGTGTAGTGCATGTCCTAACAATTACTGAACTGTTCGCCACTTCATAAAGAATAGGGGAACTCATTATTAATGAATCGGCCCTCTCTTGAATACCCATTTGAAATACTGTTCTATCAGCAGGTATAGGGGTTCTCTTTCTTAGAAAACTCTTAATTGAAAAACGCTTCTTAGCCATCTAAGCCACCACTCCCGCTTGCTCTATACCATCCATAATACCCATTTTATTATTCCCTTCTAATTTAGAAATAACTTCCGCATCAATCCCATACGGTGAAAAGTCAAAACCCACATGGTCTTTATGATTATACCACTTCATCAACTTAAATAATTCTTCTATTCTTGGTTTAGCCCAATCTTGCTTTTTATGTTCCTTCTTAATCCTTATTAATTCAAGTAAAGTATCGGCCTGTTCACCCTTCATTCTAAAAAAGGGCCGACATTTAAGTAACAATTCCCTAACATCGCCCTGAGAATAAAAATTAAGCCGATTAACCGGCCTTGTATTTTGGGGGGATTTTTGGTCTAGGTGCAGTTTTCCTACCCCCAAACTCTTGTGCATCTCAACCATAAATGCCTTACCCCTATCGCCCGTAGCAACCAACCCGACTCTTGGGTTGCCCTTTTTATCCATAGTAATATACCCATCAGAATCAATAAAGGCCGCAGTATAAGCATACAAATCCTTCTTTATGCTCATATCCAATTTATAATATCTACCATCTATATTAGTAAGGTTAATCTTATCACTCATTTTAGATATTATAAAAGGAGAAGTTTTTCTAAACATTTTCAACTCCATCGTTTCATGTATTTCTCTTGCCGATATACCTTGATTCTCACTCACTTTTTTGATAACATACTCCTCAACCTTTTCACTAAAGTTTTTCCTAATAGATTGGTGGGTAATGTTCTTCAATATACTTGTCAATTCCTTTTTAGCAGAGGTTCTACTCTTACTCAAAGAAGCATATTCTTTACCATAGGGAACCCCCTTAATATCTAAATCAGCCTCCCAAAACTTACAGACTGAATCTATTACCTTTTGTCGGGTATCTCCATCTTTAATACTATAAATCTTTTTTAGGTTCTTTTCATCACCTTTCATTTTAGTCAAAGGGCTCTTGTATTTTTTAACCCAATAAATAGAATCCACGCACTTCCCCAAATAATCACCATAAGCGTACACCAAAGTATCAATAGATTTAGACATATTATCCCTATTATCGCCCTTTAGTTTCCGCCTATATTTTCGCATATCTTTAACTATATCGGGAATATATTTATCTTCCACTTTATATTCCATCGGGTATTTCTCAAGGTTCTTTTTCGCCTCCGATAAATTAATTTGAAACTTCAAACACATTCTCTTAGCGATTTCATGTTCATCAATAATGGGTTGTGATATTAACCACTTGTTAAGGTTCTCCATTTCTTCTGTAAGGCGTTCTTGTTCATCAGCGTTATCCGCCAATTCCCTAATTTTATCACCCTTTTCGCCCATTTTTACTCCCCCTAAATGTTCAAACCTAATACTCCGCCAATGCCCATAGGAGCATCTTGAGCACTACTGCCGAATATATCCAAGTCGTCTAACAATACAAAGGCTTCGGTCAAAGAATGAGTAGCCGCATTAGCCAAAGCAAGAGCCATTACCAAGTCGTCATGTGCTCCTACCCCCTCAAACTTGCCCCTATCTGTAATACAGAACATAGACAATTCATCAACAATATTACCACTAACTCTACGGCTTTCTTCATTACCCATAGGAAATACTATTTTGTGGTTCTCTATATTCATCTGCAAATTAAGTATTATTTCTTCCTTCCTCTTTCTTGTGGTAGTAAAATCCCTAACATTCAAATCAGTAATATTTCTCAATTCTTGGGTAAATGATTTAGCAAAGGTGTTAGTTTCTAAAAATATAACTTCGGGGGAAAACAATTGCCCAATCAATTTTAATTTATTTATATTTTCTCTAAACTCTACATTCTTCTGCCTATCTATAAAGACAATGCGCTTATTCCTATCCTCATCTACTTCCAATACAAGGATAACATTGTAATCACCATCTGTTGAAATTGCAGGGTCTACCCCGACATAATAACTATACCCCTCTTTATGCCTACCACGCATTCTAACAATATCCTTTTTACCTAAATCCTTACAAGCATCTAAATGCTCATGGTTAAATAGTGAAGTGCCGGTTGAAATAGGGATACATAAGTATTCCCTTGTAAACTTCATTGACCCTACTTCTTCTTTCCTTCTCATTAGTGAATCATAATCCCATCTATCCACCCACAATGCTTCACCCAATTGATTCAAACATGGGTATTTCCTAACCGTATAGGCGGCATTATCTTCTAACTCAGTAAATATATCAGTATAGGTAAAGGGCGTTCCTATCATTCTCAACTTAGCAGTATGATGGAGGGTTGGTATCATATCCCCAAAAAACCAATCTGTTACTTTACGGATAGCGGATAAACTAAACTCCTTCAACGGGTCGTCAATAATAATTTCTTGAGGGTGAAGCCCCCGAATCTGTGAACCAATTGACCTTTCCATAACTGAATTACCATTAGTTAAAGTTATGTTTCCTATTGCCCATCCTCTTGAAGGTTTGAATTGATGTAGGGCAGGGGCTTCAAATAATCTATCTATTTCTCTCATATGAACCATAGTCTGTTTATGGTTAGAAGATATGTATAAGAATTGATAGGGGGGTGGTTGAAAACATAGATTCCATACAACCCAACTGTGCATAAAAACCGATTTACCGTGGTCACGGCTACAAATAATTACTGTCCTATCAGTAGTATTAATCAACTCCAACCATTCTTGGTGAAAGTCGGCTAAATCATAACCCAACACTTCTTTGAAAAAATAAGGGAAAGAATTTTTTGACAATTCCATATCCATGTCATGTACAAAATCCATTTGTTTTATCTCCATAGTAAATCCTCCCATGACATTTTAGATATACCAAACTCTCTTTTCGCTTCGTTAATTAAATGTTCCTTTTCATTCTTAGAATTAACGGCAACCCCCATTAAATATTCTATGGCTTCACCAATTTGTCTACCCTTTAACCCCACATCTAATAAATCCCGCCCACTAACTGCTAACTCATTTCTTTTTGTAGGCATCCCGCCCCCCTTCATATCCTTTAATTTATCACTTAATGCCCCTTTACCTTGCGCCTTTAATAACGCATCAATATGTTGAATAACATAATCTAAATTAGCCCTATCTTTTAAGAATTGAATAATTGAAATGTTTGTAAAGGGTATCTTTTGAAAATCTACTACTGCTTGAATTGCCTTAGTATCTACCTTTGATACTTTCATTAAAGTTTGTATTGTTTCTCCTGCCGCTTCACCATAATCTTCTGCTAATAGGGCTAAAAATGTAGGGAATGCCTTTTTATCTAATTTATCCATCAATGGGTTACTTTTCCCCTTACTTAAAATTAAAGGCATAATTCCCGTTTCAATTAATAAATCTACACCGACTGTTGGTTTATTTGCCTTTTCAAACATCTTTCTAAATTCTTCTTGAAATCTAGTGGGGGAAACAGTAGTAATTTTTTTAGCATTCTTTTTTATTTCTTGCATAGTTTTAGGCTCTATTTCAAAGTCAAACCTTGCCGCAAACTGTATTGCCCTTAACATTCTAAGTGGGTCGTCATCAAACGCTTTAGGGTTAATTACTGAAATTAATTTATTTTTTATATCCAATTGCCCCTTACCCTCAATATCAATTAACTCCCCTGTATCTATATCTTTCGCAATTGCATTCATCCAAAAATCCCTACGCAATTGTTCCTGTTCTAAAGTAATACCTCTACCCAACCTAACTTCAAAATCTTTATGCCCTTCTCCTGTGCTAACCTCTATTCTTGGAACTGAAATATCTATTGGCTCTCCGGTTAGGCCCGTTGGTCTAAACTTCAATACCCCATAATTCCTCCCAACAAGATTAACAGAACCATATTCCCCTAAAATTACTTGTAAATCATCAATATCTATTCCTGTAATAATTAAATCTAAGTCTTTAGATACTTTACCTAAAAACTCATCTCTAACTGCCCCACCGATTTGATACACCTTACCACCCTCTTTCTTAATATGGTTTCTCAATTCTTGGGGCATAATATCAACAGATATTTTTAATATATTAAACCACATAGTATCACCTAATTAGAAATCTCCATAACAATACCACTTAATACCCCACTAAACTCAGTAAAGTTTTCTCTTGGGATTTTATTAGAATGAAATGGTTTACCACCATTAGGGTTAATTGCAACAGTAACATGAGGAAAAGATTTAACATTTGCACCTTTGGCTTCCACCTTAACCGCCATCGCCCTATCATCTTTACCAATAGCGATTATGGGCATATTAATTTCTTCGCCCACCTTATACTTTGAATCTTCTTTTAATGGCCCAAGAGTAATAGTCATATGATGTGCAATAGGTTTCCAACCTTCGGGAATATCTAACTCAAGTAAAGTATTTTTAGACTTTTCATCCAACACCACCGCCGAATAACTAATACTCTTTAGAATATTCCACCACATAATATTGCCTACCCTTGCCTCTCTATTCCATTACCCCATATATCTACGAATTGTTCTGAGTGTTTCCTTCTTGCATCGGCTGGTGTTTTAGTATCAATGCTATTAAACATAGTTATGTTATCAAAATCCACATTATATTGTGTTCCATAAATTGGCTCGGAGGCATCCATAATACTAAAGAAAAACACTCTCTCTCTTAATGGGGAAGTGTAAGCCCAATACGCCATTTTTACAGGTAAATTTTTTTCTAAAATTAATTCTGCCCATGTTGAAATTTGGTCTGTGCGATAGGGAAGATTCCTCTCTTTACCTCTGTTAATGTAGTGGGGTCTAATTAAGGCTTGAAACCCTACATTCGCATACCCGACTCCCTTCTCACTATCCTTAATTTTTATTTCACTCCATGACGAATCGGGAAACCACTTACGAACAGTATTATCCTTCTTCAAAACATTAAACCATCTATTTTCATCATCATCAAATATAGCCTTAGCAAAATCTTCCCAATCCATTTCCTTCCGTACTGCCCACGCATCGTCATATCTTTCAGCCCAAGTTTCTAAAACATCTTTAGGAATACCCTCTACTTCAATAGGGTTAAACACCCACCCCCCTTTAGGGAATTTTTTCTTCTTATTGTGTTCTTTCCATGAAGCATTATTACCTCTCTTAGCCATAAAAGAAGCAATCTTAGGTTTCCCTACAATCAAACTCTCCCTCGCCTCAATTAATTCTCTTGAGTTATTTTTGGGCACTTCCCCTTCACCATTAGGGTAGTTTTTTATTGCATAAAGCCCCCCTAAAACATAATGAGAACCTCTATCACCCCACCCTATGCGAGCAATAATTTTATTATTATCATCCACTCTTAATAACCACTTATCTAAATCATACCATTCGGGCATTTTACCACCCAATGCACTATCCCTTAAAAAAACATCATGGGGATTATCCCTATTCCAAACCTCAACCATTTCCTCGGTTGTATGCACTTTGGATAAAACCTGCGGCATTATCTACACAACCCCTTAATAGCATACACTACATCTTCACTAACGCCATGTGAATGTGCAACATTCTTAAATGAATCCACCATCTTAACTATATCATTTACTTCCCTAACTGTTACATCAGTTTTGTACTTATCATATACAAAGTCTATCACATTACTCATAGCATTAATTCTATCTACTCTACAATGCCCTCTAATAATTTCCCTACCTGTCATATGTCTAATAAAATCGTGGGCCTTTATTAAATCATCAACCCCACTACTTTTTTTAGGGGTCAATGCTTCTATAATAGCCTCAATTTCTCGCATTTTAGATGAACCCTGCAATTCATCAACAACCTTAACAATATATAAAAACTCATCATCTTGTAATACTTGCTTCAATTTATTAATAGGATGATAACCGCTAATAATATCCTGTTTCTCAAAAGCATTGTGGTGTTCCTCCAAAGTCTTACCCATAAACGGTTCTGCATCCTTCCTCTTTAATCCCTCACTATATTTCCACAATTCATTACCGCCCCATGCTTCATTAAGTACCTCTCTCTTGGGGAATATTTTATTTAATGCCTCAACAGTATTTTTAATAGTAGAATATAATGTCTTATTGAAAATAATTTGTTTATCTTTAGTCATATCAATATAACCTTCAATGGTTTTCCAATGTTTATATGCCTGTTCAGCATTAACTACTATGTCCGTACCATTAACCGACATTATTAATGACTTACCCCACATTTCTTTAAGGTTCTTCATTGAATAATCACCTTTTGGTTTGACCCTATGAGCAGGAGTTTTACCCTTCCCTTCCCATTTATTATCATCCCATTCTATATCATCATCTACCTCTTTGAATGATGCAGTTTGAGAAAAAGTAGGGGGCGCATCTAAAAAATTAGACGAACTAAGGGGGAGAAAATAATATAGATTCATTACATCCACAAAGGCTTCATGTGCTTTTTTGAAAGAATCAGTTACCCCCGTAATTGTTTCTGCTTTAGGGGGTATTTTAGGTTGCGCCCTCATTACATCAATCCTTTGAGTCTTATTCTTTTCACTCGTAGGCTGATTAACAGTCGGGGCAACATTAGCATAAGAAACCGTACCAGCAGAATCTTCGGCAGGTTGATATAAGGTAAAAAGAGCCCTTTCTTTAGTAAAGGCTTTTTGTAAACCTACAAAAAAATCTTCTGTATCGGTTATAATATCTTCACTAACTGTTATTTTTGCCCCCCTATTTTCCTTCGCAATAGACATTACAAAGGGGCTTATAGGCACAAAGAAAGTACCTACATCTTCTTTAAGGGTTGCATCAAATTTTCTCCATTCATCCCAAACATCGGGATTAATTTGTGTTTCTACTACTTGAAGAATATGTTTCATATCTTCCTTATCATCTTCATCTATATCACCTTCTATTAAGTCAATTATCTCCTCTATTAACTCATCGTCATAACCACCAGCAACTAACATTAACCCTTCTCTAATAGCATAATCCAATACAATATCCACTTTCTCAGTAGAATCTACTACTAGCATTTCATCTAATTCTGCTACATTTTCTAGGTAGCCCATCTCTACTAACAAAACATATAATCTTTCCGAAGCACTAGGTAAATCAATCTCATATTCTTGACCCTCTAGTACATAATTTGGAGGTATTTCTATTTCTCTCATATGTTCCTTAAACTCCTCGTTCCCCTGTAAATCTTCTGCTTCACTCAACAGAAGGTCAAACGCTGACACTAATTTTTCATATTGCTCACTAACTGTTTCCCAATAGGTGTAAAACCTAATCCTATCGGCAATTAAGGACATATCCAATTCATTAATTGTACCTAATATAGAAACAATATCCCGTGAAACAAACTCCTCCTTTTCACCCGAATAAATGCCCTTAGTAAAGTCAATTAACTCCTTTATTTTATCTTTATCTTCAATACCCAAAACAACCAATAAGTCCATATTTTTCTCAAAGTTACTCATATCAATATCTGTTTTAATTTTTATATCCTTCAATTGTTTTTTACCTTTAATGTAATCATTTAGTGCTTTCCTTGTACCCAAATTTCTAAAGTAGGCTTTAAGAATTGCCTCTATTTGTTTAGTATTATCGTCAATTTCAACATCTTCCTCGTTGTATATTTCCAATAACTTCTTTGCAAACTCCCTCGCTTTTTTAGTGTCAGCATAATTATCCCCATACTCTGTAATAAACCAATTTTTGAACTCCCTTGCGCTCATCTCTGCAACCTTAGTTTTAATTTCTTCCTCATCTATTTGACTATCACTCATTTGTCTTTCCTCCAACTGTAATAAAACCATCCCTCATAAGAAATGTAAAGGGGTGAATAGTATATCTTTCCATAATTTCATTTTGGTTAGAAGGGTTAATTATCTCCTCTATTTGGTCTACAACCATACTAGTTACCTTCTCTCTTATTTCTTCTATGGCCTGTTCCAAAACCTCCGCCAAAGAATTAATCACCGGAGTAAAAACAGAATTATTTTTACGCACTACATTACTTCTCCCTTTACCTTCGTGCTCCTTAAAAACATGGGCTATCGCTGAAAGAGCCTCTTTAATTGTATAGGTAACAGGGGGGTAAGTCTGTATATACCTAAGTATTTTAATAAGGGATATAAAACCTACATCTCCTCTTGAATGTAAAGTTTCACCCTTCTTAATCTTCATCTCATCCACAATATCTATATTTTTTAGAAAATAATAATACACTATTGGGGCTAAAGCCAAACTTATAGGGTTAGTAATATTTTCATCCACTTCAAATTCTTCTCTCTTATCTTCCCCTCTACCGCTTCCTAATGCAAAGGATGGGCGTTGGTCTAAAAAATAATCATCAAAATCCTCCACCAATTCAACATCTACCTCACCTGTAATATCATCCCATAGTGTATCTCTAACTCTTTGAGAGAAGCCTTCACTCTCACCACTAATACCTTTTGCATCCTCTGTGGCCCTAGCAAGTTTTTTCTTCGCCTCTTTCTTTTCTGCTTCGGTAATTGCCTCCTTTAACTCTGTGGTTGCTTCTTTAAGTTTCCTCTCTTTATTCGCCCTACCTACACCACTTATTTCAATATTAATAAAAAACTGTGCCACCTTATCATCTACATTGGTTTCATTAACCCCTTTCACCCTTTCAAGTAAATACTCCCTAAAGGTATCATCCTCTTTATTTAATGTAGCAAGAAACTCCCTCATATCCGAAATCTTTAGGTTTATGTGCTCATTCCTTTTAGTCTGCCTACCCTTCTTATAATCTTCAAACACCTTTTGATATTTACCATTAAGAACACTTTGACGCAACGCCGACTTAAACTCCTGTTCCGCCTGTGGCAAATCATCAAAGTAATCATTATTCATTTCTCTCTCTTTCCAACTCTCATTAATGAAATTACCTAACTCATCTGTTAATACAACACCATACTTATTCTCAATGTCGCTATACCACCCCCGTATTAATGATACATGCCCATCTCTACTTTTAATAATCTCCTTAATAATAGGGTGAAGAAAACTCGTTTTGCCGGTAGTACGATTAATGTTATTAAGGTGGGAATTTCTAATATTCAAAGGTGCTATCCTTACTTTACCTATTCTAATACCCTTATATAAATCAAAATATTTTATGATTTTATCCCCATCAAGATTGTTAATTCTATAATTAGTAACTTGTTTAGTATCAACATTAAATATTTGTTTAAGCCATTCCACCCCCTCCATACCTTTAATAGCAGTAAAAATCTTATATTCCACACCATCTTCTAAAGAAGAACGAATCTCTGTTTTTTTCTTCCTTATAATGGTTTTCTTACCCCCTCTTTCTCTATACAAAGAAGGTTTCTTTTCGGGCGAAATCATATCATTAACTCTCCTCAGCGTATCTTCATCGGTGCTATCATTGAGAATGTCTAATACCTCTCCAATAATACCCTTCTGTTTTATTCTATACGCCCCTTCAAATTCTTTTTTTATATCAAGCAACCTATCTTCGGCCTCACTCCTTAAACGCCAATCTTCTTTCCAAGATAACATTTCATGTTCCTCAGAGTTTTGAACTAAACTATCTACCTCAATATCCTTTAACCGTCTAAGGAATGTTCTAAACCCCAACCCTCTTTTTTTAGCAAACTCTATAAAGTTTTTAATATTTTCATCCGAAGATAATAACATAAAAAAATCCCTACTGTTTGAAGGGTAGCCAGCATTCCAACTCATATTAATTTCTCCTGCATTTTCTTCTTTACATCAAGCCAAACTTCGGGATGACCCTGCGCCAAAACCTCTTGAACAACCTGCATCTGTGCCACTATAATAGTATCTTGTCGCCGATGTACTAACTTACCCTTAAACTCCATAAGATATTTCAAACTCTCTCTCACTTCCCTTGCTAATTTAGTCAAACTGTCTATTTCCTCTCGGTCTAAACTTTCTCTTTGAAATACTTCATCCAACTTTATATCCAACCTTTGAATATTATTACTCAGTATTTCTATCTCATCTACTTCCTTTTTAGCAATCATCAATGCCGCACTTTTTTGAACCAATGGTTGTAAATGACTTTTTACATGTTTTTGAATTTGTTGCGGAGTGGTATCTAAAGCAGAAGCCAAACTACTTGCTTTCAAATCCCCACTATGTAATGCTTGCTCAAACTCACTTCTCATAGGATGCACACATAAATTACATTGAGGGTTAGACTTATCTTCATAATCACTAACATGGTTTCTCATATGTCTACTTGAATTACCCGAAGCCCAACCATTCTCTTTATCTACCTCATCACAAGTAAAAGCAAGAGAATTAATTTGTTCCTCCAAACTTTCTCTATCGTCATGCTGACAAAACTTACAATGTGATTTAGTTTTACGCCCCATACTATCACCTAAAAGATGGTTTTTCAGGATGATATTTAGCCATAGCAATAACTACCCTCAAATGTTCTGTTGCTTTAGCAGTATCGTGTTCTCTAAAAGCCTTACCTAAAGACCACAAATGATTTTCAAAAATATCCTTTTCTTTTTGATGTTCCCACTTACTAGTCTTAAACCATTCTTTAAGCAATCTATAAGCCTCAAGCCCCCAATCAAAATTATCCCAACTAACATCTTCACCTATTGGGCGTGGGCTTTGCTTTCTCCAATCAACATAATCACCAATTTTTAATACATCTTCCCATCTCAAAAACCCGACCCCCAAAGTATCTCGCTCCAAGATTTCTTAACTCTATTCTTTTTCTTGGCTTCCTTTTCTTGTTTCTTCTGCAAAGCCTGTTCCCTGTTAGCCGCTTCTCTAGCACTCCACGGGTCTTTGGCTGAAATAATAATACCCTTTGCATAAGGCCCATTGAAAGTATTAACATCAATTTCTCTCCTCTTGAAAAACATATTCTTTAACATGGTTCTCATAATAGTAGCCGACACACTCCTAATTTGAAAAGCCCCTATTTTCAAATCCTTTGGTAAATCGCCCCCACCATTTATCCTGTCTTTAAGCACTTGGATTTCACTTATAGATTCTAACGGGAAAATCTCACTAGTAAAAGACCTTATGACGGATGCTATATTCAAAGTGATTCTCTTGAATGGCCTTTCTTCCGGCTTGTTAAATCTATGGGCTTGGTAAGAAACAGGGTTCTTCAAAATCCTAGTCATTACTTTTGTAAAACTATTAATCTGTTCTAAACCTTCACGCATCTTAGCCCCTGCTACATCAATATACCATACGCCTACCTCAATTTCTTTTAACGCCTCATGTGCTTCTTGAAGTATGGATTGTAAACCCCAATCAATTTCAGTACCTTCACCCGAAGCGAATAATGCTTGCCAAAAAGGAGGAGTTTGCGGCCCTTTAGGGTCATTACTATACCATGAAGAAGGTACTGCATCTAACTCAGTCTTACCAGCCGCCCTCCTTCTTTTTACATATTCTACTGTTCTATAATGCCCAAATAAATTAGGTGCTTTGGGCCATTTACCCCTATCATCCGGTTCAGTAAAGGGGATGCTTTTGGGGTTAGAATCGGGGTTATTCTCAATTTTTTTCAACTTATCCAAAAGTTTCACAATAAACTCCATATCCTGTTCAATGTGGAAAACATCTATGGTATCTAAAATCTTAGTAATATCACCCAAGATAGACTTAGCACCCACTCTTGGCCCTTGACCTTCTCTTTGTACTTCGGGTAAAATATGATAATCTACATGCTCATAAAGAGTTTCTTTACCATTACCTTCTGCCCCTCTACCTGTTACTCCAATATCTGCTAATTGCAAACTATTACATTTGGAAACCCATTCATTCCATTTGGTTCTAACTGCCTTTAATGCCAGCACATTTTTAAGACTTACTGTACCATTGGGCACTTTGATTTCTTCTTCATCTTTTTTCACTTTTTTGCTAGGGGCTTTAGCCTTGAAAATAGGGGCGTGTTTCCTTATTAGTACATTTTCCCAACTCACCTTAATCCCTCCAAAAATCCTTTTCTTCTATAATAGGGTGGCCTTCTTCTTCATCTTCTTCTACCGATTCACTATAAAGAGAGGGATTAAAACCCCCGTTAGATGTAGCAACTGCTCCACCCACCTTTAATATGCTGAACCATTTTGTTTTTATAAACCTTCCCGAAGGTAAATTGCGCTTTTTACCACTCCTCCTATCTAAAATTAATATGGCTTCTTCACGACTAATGTTCATAAACTTCATTAACTCTTTTATTTCTTCTTCTGCATTAGCCATACTCATTCCCTCTTTAGAACACTAAACCAATCAGTAAAAGTACCATCTTCACTAGCATTTTTATCTTGAAAACTTGAAGAAAACTCCCCTCTTTCTCCGGTTTCAGCATAAGAAAACTCCTCATCTTCCCCTTCATCTGCATAGTCGGCAAACTCATTTTGTAATTTACCAGCCAAACCTAACATCAAATGCCCAACATAGTGCCCATACCATTCACTATTCTGTAATACCGCCCTAACTCTTGCTCTTTGTTTGCGGGGGGTTCTATTTATTATACCACTTGCGCTAGCATCAATAAATTGTTTCATAACACCCAACGCTTCTGTGCTCATTTTTACCTCATCGGGGTTTAAGTCATGTATTACATCATCAGCCTTCTTAGTTTCAATATGATACTCTCTGCGAATATCAATCAATTCTTGGGTCGGGCCAGCCAATATTTGAGAAACTATCCTTGTTACACCAGCATCTAAACTCTCCCTCTTACCTTGTTGCTCCATTTGAGTAGCATCAAAGCCCATTTCAGTATCAATCAATTTCTCAAACAATTCATGTGTTAGTGCATGGGCCGCTTTTTTCAATCCCTCACCAGCACTATTCTTATCATAAAAAGCATTCAATCTACTATCCCTTAACACTTTAGAATAATCCACCGTTTCTTTATTATAAGAAGTAGAATAGGGGCTTAGCGGGTTTTCTTCCTCATCTTCATTTGTCATATATGTTTCCTCCAATCAACATCACTTGTTTTCAGTTTTGTGCTAAAAACAACATGATGAAATTTCAAATAATGGTTATTTCTCTCACTATTAAACACTTCCAGCACTACTTGATTAATTTGCATACCCCCTGTTACCGACCAATCAATATCTGTATTCATATAAAAAGCATATGCTATATTCATATCCTTAACTTTTATATGTTTGATAGGCCACATTTCTATGGATGATGGCGTTTCACTCTCAATAATATTTAGTATTGCACAAGCAACATCTTCGGGAATATTTTCTCTTACCCAATAACTTGCTATTTCTACAATAATGGGGTCTATATTCTCGTTAGTAGGGTGATAGTACATTATCTTATGAGGGAACCCATCTTGATTACCATTTTGTAACTTATACTTTCCTTCCGCCCTCTTAGGTAAACCTTCGGGCATTGGGTCGGTTTCTTTAGTTAAAAGAGGCAACCCTGCTAATTTATTTCTAATACTAAACAATTCTTGCCGACAAGATGATTCAGGTACATCACTTAAATCGGGCAATTCTAAATCACCCAAACTCAACATTGGTTTTTTAAGAATATTAAACCACATAATTATCTCCAATCCATATTATCCCTTGCAGGGTAAAAACCAATAGCCTTCCACATATTTATACCATTATGTGTAATAGGGGAAAGGGCCAAATCTTCGCCCACCTGTATGCCTATCTTAACTACTTCTTCCCTATCTTTATCTATTCTAAGGCGCAAACCTCCCCATTGGTATTGAGTATGGTGCATAATAGATATTTTATAACCAGCATCGTTAGACCATACAGTATCGTTTACTCTGTCTAAAGAACCTGTATCTATCTCAACTCCACTTAACATTTCTAACGCCTTACAAGCCACTTCTTCGGGAACAGGGTTATACTCAAAACTATTAACTTCTGTCAAATAACTAGCATAAGGTGATAGATAAGGAGTTTCCTCTATTTGCCTTAATTTAATAACCTTGAAAAATTCATTACTTATTTCCTCTCCTATTTCAACTTGAGAACGCCAATGGCTAAAATCAGCCGAATTAAGACCCTCTTTAACATACATTTTACGCCCCTTAACCTTTTCTGCATAGGCTTTCAATTCATCATTACAATCGTTAGATTCGGGCACATTACTCAAGTCGGGTAATTCTAAATTACCAAAAGAAACAATAGGTTTCTTAAGAACATCCTCCCATCGCTTCACCATAATTCACACCTCATAAATAACATTCAATTCATGCCCAAACTCAGCATTCCATCTTTCAATCCACATCTTTCTTTGTGGGTGGGCATCTATATATGATAAATGTTTAGCATCATCAGCACCCCTCCCACTCAAATCATGTAACTTTCTTGCTTTTGCATTTTGCCAAGCCCAACTTCTATATGATAAAAAATCAATAGTTTCGCCTTCTTCCATATCCTTAGTCGCAGTAACCCTACCCGATGGGTCGCTAACCTCAGTAGGTATTCCTTTTTTGAAACAAGAACATTTACCTTTGCAAGAACATTTGTCCTTACATGGGCATTTAGGTGGAGGTGGTGTAGCCCTTTCTCTAGCCAATCTAATACCATCCGAACCACAAGGGGGGCATTTTTTATTTGCCGCTTTAATACGCTTAAGTCTATCTTCCCAATCCTTAGTATCTTGAGAGGAGTCTTGTAAAGTATCTCGCCAACTCATTGTTTAACCCCCAAACCAACTTTTACTTCTTTAAGTTCATCTTCGCATTTTTCCCATTTATCCATTATATCTTGGAGGTTATCAGCATCAAATAATTCAGACCTATCTAAATCCCACATTTCTTGAAACCGTATAATACTTTCTTTTAATTCTTCACAAGATTCTTCCGATAAATCACTAGCAGTTTGCAATAATGCCTCTTTCAAACTACCATCTGCTAATTCAGCATACTTTTCAAAATATATAATTAATGCTAATCTAGCATCTTCACAACAACTAGTATCATCTAATTCAATTGATTTTCTAAGAATATCTTTCCAACTCATTGTAATCTCTCCTTATCTTTAATATTCATAGTGGGTTGTGTAATTTTCCCACCCTCTTGACTACACTTAGGGCAAATATCAAACTCCATCCCATCTTCATCAAAAAATTTAGACCACTTCTTTTTATCATACTCCTTAAAAGGAAACCTCTTACCACATTCTAAACATGGTATTTTGGCTTTGATAATCATTTTCCAACTCATTGTAATTTCTCCTGCGTTTATTTACTAATTATATTCCGAAGCAACTCCATTCTTTCCATTTCTTCCTAGTGTAATTGAAATTTCTGTGTAAAACGGCTCATCAAAACCTAAAAGTATTCCATTAGAAAATTTTTTATTGGCTAATTCTAACATAAGATATACAGTTCCCCTATGCTCATCAAATTCCATATCGGGTTCTTTATATCTTACTTTTTTAATTTTATCATAAGGGAACAATAATTTACTTTCTAAGTCTATTGATTGGTAGTTCTCATTTGCCGGATTAAAGCCAAAATTCTCTAATTCTTCTATAACATCTTGAGGAGTAAACTCATTCTCAATACGCCTAACTACTTCTTCTATCCTTTCTCGTTCTCTACTACTTTTCAAAATATTTTTCCAACTCATTTATTATCCCTCATATTTCTAGCCAATTGACAAGCCAACCTAATCTTGCTTGTGCTTTGTAAGTTCCATAATTCATCCTTATCTAAACCAAAACGCTTCTCAGCATGATTGCACAAACCACGCCTATCCATGTTTTGAAAATCTTCATCAATACTAAAACCAATTATAATTTTTTGCTTAGGCCGCACTATCCTTGCATCCATCCAAACATAGACATTCTCCATAATTGCAATACAAATACGATAGAACCAGCCGAACATTCTAATCACTCTAATTCAATGTTGATATTTTTATATTCTCTTTCCTCTAACCAATTTTCAACCCAACGGTAAACACCATCTATATCTTTATTGGTAAATGTGGCTATTTCAGCACCTTCGCCACCATCTCCATATCCCCAATAAACTGCTATTTCTTTTTGATTAGATGAGTTTTCATATGGCTGGCTAATCATAATATATTCTTTTTCATTTTTTAGTATAGTTTTCCAACTCATATTACTCCTCCTCATCTCTCCTGTGTAGCCTAAGCCAAGTTTTGAAATGATACTCAAACCACTCATCAACATCTTCACTAGTAACAGGGCGGAAATGGTCGTAGCCTGATGGGTCAGTTTCACGGTAAACTTTAAGATTCCCCATATGAGGTAACAACAATGCTTTAACTTCTTCATCAGTCATTTCATCAGTAATTTCTATTTTCTTATCACTTACCACTCCCCAAACTTCTTCTGATATGTCATTAAAATACTCCGCCTCTTGCTCTAAATGCCTATCAAACCACTCTGTATCAGAGTATTTATAGAGCACATCCACCTTTAATATATCTTTCCATGTCATATTATTCACCTTAATTTTATAAATCTCCTGTCTTTCTTTCATTATCATATGTAATTGTACCTTTCTTCATATCCTTTTGCCTTCTCAATTCTTCCTTTGCCCATTGATTTGCCCCGAATTGCTGGCTCATAGCCTCTTTTTTATCTCTCGTAATATCACTTTCTCTTAATGAATATTCAGCATATTCTTGTAAGTGCCTAATTGTCTTTTGTGTGTGTCCTTCATAAACCGCAACAATTTCGTTTGCCTCATCTAATGTTCTAGCATTTTTTATATCAAGCACTAATCCTTTAAGCATATGCTCTATATGATACGCCGTTTCTCTAATTTGATTTTTGCTAGAGTTTTGCGCTGGCCCTTGTCTATTCTTTTTTAATGTATATTCCCAAGCCATATTATTCACCTAATAAAATTTCTAACTATTCTCTTTATATCTGTGTATATGTGTAGGGGCAATTTATTCATTTCCTCAAAATAAAATTTCCTATTTTTATCAGACAAATTATTAGGGTTAAAATTCTCCTCATCCATATCTTTCAATTCTCGCACTACATTCAAAAGTTTTAACTGACCTTCTCTCAATGCCTTTTCTCTTTCTCTAGCAGAAGAATCCACTTTAGCCATAAATCGTTCAATACTCGCCCCCATCTGCATAGTTTTATGCTGAGTAAGTAATTCTTTAATCTCCTCATCTTGAGTGGGTAAATCACCCTCATGTCTATAATCACTATGTTCATCATAATGTTCTTCTAATCTATCATCGGTTTCTCCACCACGCATATAGTGTGCATAGTCATCTTCTTTCAATATTTTTTTCCAAGTCATATTACTCCCTCAACTTTTCCCAATCTGTCCCATCATTATAATGAACACTACTTTCACCATATTGAGTTAAAGTACCTACTCCTTCATCCTCTATAATTTCTCTAACAAGTTTAGACTCTTTATACCAATCTTTTGCAATTTCCCAACAATTACAATTATCTAATCCAACCTCTTTTGGCCCCTCATAATCATCTTCTCCGTATGTGTCAAATCTTTGATTTTTGCCCGTTAGTTTATCACAATTATTAAAATGTTGCCCATTCCTTTCCCTAACCACTTTAGTAGGTTTTTCAGTTTTCTTTTTTAGTATATATTCCCAAGCCATATTAATCACTTACCGTAAATGCCCTTACTCACCCCAAGAGGCCACTCGTTATATAACTTCGTAAAATGTCAAAAATTTGGCCTACGATTTTTTTGGCACTAGCAAAACTTTTTTCTAGGTAGAAAATCTATTTCCAGAATAAGAATAACAATCTAAATCAATTGAATACAATAAACATTAAACTGAATAACAATACAAAAGTTAATGTTAGTTTATCTATAAGTTTCGCCCCACCATTAATACAAGTAAAGTAAAGGAGAAAAGTAAGGGGCAAAAGTATTGTTTGTGTTATGTTGGGCGAATTGATGTTAAACAAATAGTATTTTAATATTAATTCTTTTGTAATATCTTTGTGGGCAAAAGTATTTATTTCTTTTTAATGTTAGGGGCAAAACTTTGCTACGGGGCAGGACATGTGCAATTCTTATCAATGGGCTTTATAGATTAAACATTATTTTTGTTTTTTATAAAAAATGGAAATACAAAGCATATGGTTGGATAAAACTAACTTAGCATATGGTTGGGCTTTGTGCAACCTCATTCATGTAGGTGTTTTATTGTATTCTATGAGGGAACAAAAATGGGTAAGATAGATGAATTGGCGGCAGAAGCATTTTTTGAAGGTAGAAACTTTAAGCGAGGCAATACAGAAGTTAAAGTTTACCTTGAATTGGATAAAGTTTGGTTTAGAGAATTGATACTGCATGGTAATACCATAGCCATACAAACCTTTGACAATTGGATATATATTACCAACGGAGGTTATAGACCGATAGACAGATGGGGAAACTGCTTACCCATTAGTGTTACCACTAAAAACAGATTAAACGCATTAGGGGCAAGGTTTGGGGTAAAAATCCATGTAAGTAAGAGAGAAGCCTATTTGAATGATACTCTTTGGGATGCTGAACACGCAGTAGCGATTAGTAACATCCCTGCGAGAAAAACGAGGGGGTTGCAATACAAAGCGCACAACCATATGGTAACAAACTTTGAGTAAGTTACCCCGCCTTCTTTTTCCTTCTTTCTCTCTTGGGGGGCATTTCTTCGCCTGTGGCACTTATTCTTCTCTTTCCCTGTGGGTTTGCCGTTGTTCCGCTTCTTCCGCTTCTTTTGTGTGGTTTTCTTCCTTTCATTATTCTTCCTCCTCTATTGCGTTGTATGCTTCCATGAAGCAATTCATATATTCATCCCTTAAGTGATGAGTCATAATTTGCCAAACACATGAACCTACATCGTTTGCAGTAATTTCAATTACTAAGGGTGTGCCTATGTGGTCGTGGTAGGCTTGATAGATATTACCATAATAAATAGGCAATAGGCTTTCAACCCATTCATTAACCCCCTCATCGTTGCTATATTCGGTTTGATACTCTTTAACGGATACTTCCCAATCTATTTCACTCATTCTACGCCCTCACAATACACACAAATTGTAGGTTATATAGGGTTGTAGACAAAGCGATACAACCATATGGTGGGGCTTTGAGGCACCCCAATTAAGAACCAATTGTCGCCTATAAGTAATGCCCAACCATTGTGAGAATAAATTGACAGTAAGTAGTGATTTTAATATAGACTTAATTATGTTAGACGGAGAAATAGACTTTAAGAAAATAGTTAAACCTCCTAATACTAAAGCATATAGAAATGAATACAAAGAAAACCAAAGAGAAATACGAGATGACCCTACCTTTTGGCGTAATTGGAATGTAGAAAATTGGGGAACAAAATGGAATGGTTATGATACTATAATTGGTGAAGAAATCCATTATACTACCGACTATCAAATTATTATGTTTCAAACTGCTTGGTCGCCAGCAATACCCATTATCAAAGCATTAGCAATTAAATATCCCGATTATATCTTTGGTTTTGAATATGTAGAATATGGGATGAGTTTTGCAGGACATTTAATAGTAAAGGGCGATGAAATAATTGAAGAAGAAGAATATGAACCAAGAATAGACATGACAGATAAATTACAAAGTTTAACAGTAGATATATTGTTGAAGGATGATGATAACTACCAAAAAGAATTAAGGGGGTTATTCAAGTGTGATGAATGCAAAGAAGAACCGTGTGCTTGCACACAGATACTACCCACTTATGAAGAACAGGAGGAAGCACAATGAGTAGGAATCCCGATGAAGAATTAGTATGTATGGAGTGTGATGCTGAACAAGATGATTGCACTTGCGCCTCTTGTGATAATTGTATGGCTAACTTTCCCCATGCAGACCAAGTGCACCTTTACAAAGATACAGAAAATGAAACGGTTTGGCTATGTGAGAATTGTGCAGAGGAATTACAACCCCAATAACCTACGGGGTAGACCCAAAGTGCTACCATATGGTTGTACTTTGAACATTAACTTTAACCTCAATCATGGTGAGAAAAAAACCGAATTACCGGCTCAATTCCCCCATGATTGGGTGGAGAAGGCGATTAACCTTATTCTTCTTCCTCCGATGCGATATTAGCCGCATCTACTATGTTTAAGTATTCGTTTTCATTCCGAGAGCCATCCCATGTAGGTGCTCTGTCATTGTATTTTGTGTCGTTATTTACCATGCGTAGGTGGTTGCGGTAATATGCAGTTAGCCGAGTCTTGAAAGACTTGGTCTGTGCTTCTGCGTATTCGTTAGCATCAGTATATTCAACGCCTCCGCTTTTACCATGTGAACGGATAGACGCACTAAAGCGTTCCTCCGTAGCAAAAAGAACAGCGTGGGCAGTTTGAAAAAGATTGCACTCATCCTCTATTTCATCTTGAACCTCAGTAGGTAGGGTTGATTGTCGCCCTCTACCGAGAGGGTTGTCATCTTGCATTGAGAATAGCGTAGTAATGCTACTCCAATACTTCTTCCGTTGTGATGGTTGTTCATCGCCTTGTGCGAGTGTCCAATTTATCACCGTTTCCATTTCGCCTACATCGTGGGTCGCAACATATTTTGCTACCTTCGCCTTGTTCTTCATCCATGTTTCATCATCCATTGTATAATCAGCCATATTTATTCCTCCGTGTTGGGTTAATTGCCTTCTCCGTATTATAGATAGGTTAAAGGTTATATTTGAGGTTAAATAAATGCCCAAAGTGCAACCATATGGTGGGGCTTTTTTGCTTTGAATAAAAGACATACCCCACTTTTCTCCTCCCCCTCCCGAATTGAACAGGTTCGGCACTTTTCTTTATTCTCACTAATTTGTCGCCCACATTCTTCACATTGATGTATCATATTTTTCCCTCTATTATTTGTTGTCCTTTCATTTCATTAAATTGCTCTAAAGCAGAAGTCAAACCAGCCATGACTTCATCAAGATTATTCCCCTTTACGCCCAATTCTTTGATGATGAGGTTTCCGTATCGGTCATGCCCTACCTTCAAAGAATAGGTAGGCTTCTTATTGAATAGAAACATCAAACACGCCTCCCTTGATTGATTAGGACAGTCGTTTGACAATATGAACAGTCAATATGAAATTGGCTCATTATTGCATAGGTATTTCCGCATTTTCTACATTGGGTATATTTCATCATGCAGTATATACCCCAATATCACCTTCTAAGTGGGGTTGTTCAAAGCACAACCATATGGTAGTATGCTTTGACTACTACCTCACATAAGGGCATTTATTGTTATTAATCGTATGGCGATAATATACGACAGAACAATGAAGATTGAATATAATGTTGAATTGACCGATAAGGATATGTGTAAATTATCTAAGCAATTGCACGACAAGGGAATATCTTTGATTTCATCATATCATTGGGGAGCATTAAATGAAGAACATTATGGATATGTTGCTAATGTTAGGCGAGCACACCACTACACAATCACAATAGACGGAAAAACATTCCATACCTATCAATACAATGTAGCAGATACCCTCAAGGCACTTAGAGGGTTTTTCCCCCACAAAGAAATAGAAATGGAGAAAGAAATTATTGAAAAGACCAAGAAAGATTGGGCTTCACCAAAGGGAAAAAATACTCGCATTACTCACACATCCATTGAAGGAGAAAGTGGGGATGATACAATAAGTTATGAAAGCGTTTTCCCCCTACACATGACTACTACTATCCAAAAAACCAACAACAACAAACTACTACTACAATTCAAGATTCTATGGTGGGCTGACAAGGTGCAGAGAATACCAGCAATTGAAGCGAACATGGTTGATATACCACTAAATGACATGGGGCTAATACAAAAAATCGTTGAAGGAAGATTGAAACTAAAACAATTCGGTATGACGGAAGAACCAATTATTGACTGTCAATTCAAGGTAATGACTGAAAGTAAAAGCGAATGCACTCCCGACATTATCGCAAAGGTAAGGGGGGCGAGAAACCAATGATTCTTTCCCTTATCCTCACTTTTCTTTGGTGGAGGGGATGAGGTTATTCAAAGTACAACCATATGGTCGTGCTTTGTGTTAGACCCCGAAGGGCGTTAATTTTCATCAACATATTTGCACCATTCAATATATAAATCATGGTGAAAATGCGCCAACCATTCTTCGCAATCATCTTCGGGTCGCAAGGTTTTCATTACCATCCTATTCTTCATGTGTTCGGTTTCAGCGACTGATAAAATGCTCTTATCCTCCATTTTAATTACCCTCCGAAAACACCAACCACTTGCCTCCACACGGTAGCGACCCCAATTTACTCTTTATCTCCGCCCCTGTCGGAGTGGCGTTATTTAAGCAGTTAAAAAGGTAGTCAATTTCTGCCTGTGATAAAAAAACCATATTCTCCATTATTCATTCCTCCTCTGCGATTTGACTCACGGTTGTTACTGCCCTTTCACCATTCAATACTTTTTGGAGTGCTTGTCTTGACATAACAAGAGGGACATATGTTTGCCCGTCGGCGGTTGTGTATGTATTACAGTCTTTAAGTGCTTGAAGGTTAATGCTTATTTTAACCTGTGCTCCCGCATTACTCCTTCTCACATATCCTACTAATCGTGTTATTCCTTCCATCATGTTGTTCACCGATATATACCATATAATCCCTATATAACTGAGGTTTGACAAAGTACAACCATATGGTCTTATGTTTGGGTTTTTGAAACTCCCCTATATAAATAAAACTACTAACAACATAATAATAAATTGGTAGTAATATTTCCTCTAATTTCAAATACTCTCTTTCAATTGGTCTTAAGTATATTAATATAGATATATGTAGATTATATGATATTAGTATAGAATATTAGGATTTAGGGAAGGGGTGTAATTAATTACACTTTAAGAAGGGCTCAGGATTTTGACAAAACAGAATTGGCGTAGGTAAGTAATTGATTCTTTTGTTTTTTATTGTCTTATGCGAAAACCGCTACCCCCCACCCCCTATAAAGGATGCAATTTATTCGGGGGCATTTTGACAAGAATTGAGGGTCGGTTTAGGGTCAAAATTGGGGCGAAAAAAGGGGCATGGTATCTATTGGTTGGTTTGTATCTTTTTAATGATTGAGTTTATATAGGAGTGATAATAGTTTATTAATGGGCGGAATGGCCTATAAAAGGTGATAGATGTGGAAAATTGGAACGAGAAAATTAGAGAAGTGAGCGAGTTTATTAATACGGAAGGTTTTGATACGGGGTTGCGTGGTGTGATAGAGTATCAAATTACTTATGGGCAAGGGTCGGTAAGTAATAGGGCTAAGGTGTATGGTAGCATTAAGGAAATGATTAGAGGGTTAGCAGGTAGCCCTGTTCGTAGGGGGCGCAGTAGTGGATTCCCTGCTGAAGTGAATGTTGTCATTGATACGGTTTATGAAGAAGTGTATAAGGCGCATTATAATTTGTGGGAAAGTAGTAAAATATTAAGGGCAGTTTGTTTGAAGCATGGTAAGAGTGGAGGGGGTCGTTATCTTAATGGCAAGGAGTATGCTAAAGGTAAGGCTGAAAAGGCTAGATTATTATTAAGGGATATGTATAGTAAGAAATTGAATAAGGCGGGAGAATTAATGTATAGAGAGTGGGATGGTTCTATGGAAAATCTTTTGGGAGAACAAGAGATTCTTTTAGAGTTAGTAGATTAAATAAAATGTTATTTATAGATAACAAAACATAACATTCCATCAAATGAATCTCTTTATAACCCCTTTGGGGTATATAGTGTGAAGGCACTAAAAAATGTGCTCCGTTGTGTGTTATTCCCATTATTCCTTTTAGTTAGAATAATAAAATGACCTTAAACAACCTCTGTTTAATAGTATTATATTTATTATTCCTTTATTCTTATTATTCTTATATATATATGGAGGGGGGGGGGTCTTAGAGGCAGACAGACAGAGAGAGAGGCCCAAAAAAAAGGGGAATAACGGGAATAAAGGAATAATGCCCATTTTGATACCAAACGGCCTCTGTTCGGGGGCAAAATGTTATTCACGCCGATGAGAATAACGGGAATAATAAAGATTTGCCCATTCATTCACTAAAAGAATAAAAAACATTAATAATAAAACAAATAGGAGATTAGATTATTATGAAATATAATATGACAAAAGAAGATGTAGCATTTGAACTCAACATAAGCGTTCCACTATTAATGGATAAGTTTTATATTGAATTGCCAAACAATGGCCTTGAAGGTGGAGAAATCCGTTTTAACAAACAAGGGGTTGAAGATTATATGAAGGATAAAGGTAGAAAAGAAGTTAAAGAAACAGTTAATCACCCTAAACATTATAATATGGGTAAAATAGAAGTAATAGATGCAATAGATGATTGGGACTTAGATTTTTGTGCCGGTAATGTAATTAAGTATGTTGTTAGAGCAGAACATAAGGGCGGGAGAGAAGATTTAGAAAAAGCCCTTTGGTATATTCAAAGAATGTTAAAGAAGTGATTTAATGGTTGGTTTTTGCAGTAAAGACGGGAATTTTCATTTAACCCTTTTGGGGGATGCAATAGTGGCGTGGTATCCATGACCCGTTTTCCAACCTTCCTCTTTAATAAAAAGAGGGCAAAACAAATGCAAAAATGCGAAGTGTGTGGTCTAAAGGCCACCTATAAAATAAATAGAGTGAGGGAATTAATAACTTTAGAAGGAGAGTTTCTTTCTAAGAGTAAAACTAAGAGTAAAAAAGTATGTCAATATTGTTGGCTAAAGGAGTATGAGAAAGATGTATAAAGAGAAACAGAATAGGATGTGGTTATAATGTCAAGACATTTAGATGGGACAGTAAAGAAGTTTTTGAAACTGTTGCGCCGGAATGGTTTTGTTACCACGATGTCAAGAAATGGTGTAATTAAAATTGGTAAGGATGGGCAACCATTCTACACTTTTCATGTGTCGGCCAAAGGTATTGCACCGGCCAAAGATTGGATATTCAAAGAGTATAATATAGATTTGAGAGATAAGCCAAAAAAGAATCTAACGAAAAGAGAACAACGGAGTAATCTTAATGAAAGATTGCAAATGGCTGAACGAAGGATGAGAGTGATGGAAGAACGCTATGAAGATTTGGTAGCAATAATAAAAGAAAAGTATGAAGATGTATATGAGGAATTAATATGGAACAAACAATAGAATATAGAATAGTAAATGATGAAGAATTACCCCCAATAGTAATTTCAATGAATGGGGATAACTTGCCCAAGATAGTGCTTAACCAACATCATAAGATATGGTTGTCTTTGCACAGAAAAGTAATTGCAGGTGGGGCACAGGGTTTATTTGACCAAATAGATAAATTATTAACTGCTCATCTTGAGGAAGTTTTTGCTATTGAACAAATGGATGGTGAATACGGTGCTTAATTATACGGATTGTCAGCATGATGATGCAGAATTGATGGTAGAAATGGTAGATATTATAGAAGATAATGATTTACTCTACACTCAGCATTATTCATGTGTACATTGTGGTGCTAAAGGAGTTAAGAAATATATTATTCCTTGTAACATAGAATGGAATGAAAGGAGTGAGAATAATGGATAGAGAAATAATTAATATGTATATGAGATATAAAATAATGAAAGATATGATAGAGAATATGGAAAGGGATTGGGATGAATTGGATAATACCATTAACGAAGGTTGGTTAAGGGTGGATAAAAATGAGTGAAGAAACACAAGCAGAAAAGGAAGAAAGAGAGTTTCAAGAATACACGGCGAAGTATTGCACACCAAGCGTTTGTAATGAGTGTGGTTTGTGTAAGCATTGTGGTGATTGTTTTTGCAAACCCTCTTTGAGCGAAGAAGAACAAAAAGAATTGAAGGGTTTATTAGCAAAAAGAGATGAATTGATAAAAAGAAATGAAGTGATAGGTTTGTTATTAAAAATGAAGGATAATATGCCCGATGAGAATGATTTACCGGATGATTATTGGGATTTTGAACCCGAATTAGAGGCCGAGATTGAGAAGGCCGCTAAGAAATTATGTGATACAATATACCCAAAAGGAGAGGAATGAATGTTAGAAACTAAAAATGGTAAATTATATATTAACGATAAAGAGGTTCTCAAAGGTTGGGAATCTTTTAGTGGTTGGTATTGGTTTGCGACAGAATTAAATGATGATGGAGTGCACTTTGGATTTGTGCAAGGACATTATGATGAGTGGGGCTATTTTTCACAACAGGAAATAGAATCATTAGGAAATAGAGTTTGGGGAATTAAAGATATTGATTTACCCCATGCTGGAAGGAGAGATTAAAATGAAAGAAGAATTAAATGAATTAGTAGGTGAAACTGTAACATTAGCAATAAGTAGTGCTGGTATAGTAAGAAGGCATTTTGTTTCTCAAATTAGTTTGAGAGGAACATTAGAAGTAAATGATAGTCAAAATGTGCAATATAGAGTATTGCGAGATAACGATACATTTGCATATTTTGATATAAATGATGTTGTTTTAATAAATCCTTTAGTATCAACAGGAGTAGTAATATTTTTAGATTTTACTATGGAGGAATGAAAATGGATTTTGAAGAAGTATTACCAAGACGAGCACTAAGGAATGGCCGTTGGGACAAAATATTGAAGGCCAAAATGGTTGCATTGTCCGAGGCTGATAACTATAATGATGCTAAGGATGAGTGGGTTGTAACGGGCAATACATGGTATATTCCCTTTAGTGATGATGCTATGGAAACATTACCTGCTGAACACAATACTCACCCCCATGCTTGTTTGTGTGGGCATAATATAGTGTGGCATTTTGAAATAGAGAATACTGTAACCAATGTGTTAGAGATAGTAGGGAGCGACCATATCAATTCATACATGGTCTTGAGGCACTTAGTAGAAGAAAAGGGCTGGAAGGAAGAAAATATCACCGAAGAAATGATAGACGAGTGGATAACAGAACAGGTTAAATCCTTGAAGGCCGCTTGGTGGTGGGATTTACACGGTGAACAATTTACTGAATGGTTTGAGGAAATTAGAGAATTGGATTTGAGGTTCAATGTTAGGGTGAAAAATAGGAGATATAATCACCGCACTAACCATTATGAAACTGCTACTGTTATTCGCAAAAGAAGTGAAGGTAAAATGAATCAATATGGTTACAAAATGGCTTCTATTGTATGGCGTTGGAATCACCCCGACAATAAGCGTAGGCAAATAGATACAAGGGGTTATCCTAATGAAAGACTATGGGCTGACCTTCAATTGTTTTATTTGACTCAGCAGAAGTATCGGGATATGATTACACAAGAACAGGAAAGGATTAGACAGGCCGCAGAAGATAAGAAAATACAGGATGAAGAAAGGGCTGAACTTTGGCGCATACAAAGGATTGCCCGTGATGAGCGAAATAGACAAAATGAGTTAATGAGAATAGAACAGGATAAAAAGTCGGCTGAAAGTGCCGGTGTTGTAGACCAAAAAAGAATTGAGTGTCTAATCGCTGAAAGGTTGAGGGTAGACGAAACAAATGAAGTGTTTGAGAGAATGTGTGAGTTTTATGACATTAAACCATTTTCGGAAAATATGGGAGAAACTGACTATGATAGGGTTTTTTTGACTGATATGGCGAGGATGTTAAGTGCGGGTAAAGAATTAAGCCCTAAGCAATTGAAACTATTGGTGAAAAAGACTTGTGAAAAACCAAGACCAATAACAAGTAAACAAGCATGGTATATAGGTGTATTAAGTAACAATGAGTATATTATACCCGCAAACACAACATCTATTCAAGCGAGCAAAATAATAACCCAATTAAAGGAGGGGGTAGAATGATTAAAAAATCCGACATAATTAATAAATCAAAAGAAGAACTTTTGGATTTGATTGATTTGCTGAATGTCTATTATGGGTTCTTGGAGGGAGAAGAATGAGAGAAACTAAAGAACAATTACAAGAGAGATTGAATAAAACCAATTTACAATATATAAAATTGAGAGAAAAGCACAATAATCTAATTCATGCGGTTGAGAATAGAATTACCCAACTTGAAGAAGAAAATACAACTCTAGGCACAATGGTAGAAACCTACGAAAAGAGCCTTTATACCGCATTGGGTCGCATCATCTTAAAGACCCAACCCCCTTTATATAGGGCGAGCGTTACAAAGGATACTACGGACAATGGTGAAAACATGGCCGGAGAACAGGAGGAAAAAATATGAAACTAAGAATATTAAACGATACAGGACATACAGAACTAGAATTAATGAAAGCAGAAGTAATTGAGCAAATCAACGACCATCCTACACATTGGATTTTCGCAGATGGAGAGATGGTTTCAAGAGAACACATCAATACATTTGATTGGGATTCGGTTGAAATGGTAGATTTGACTCCGGCGATTGTTGGTGGTATTTGAGTTTAGATACCCTAATAATCATTTAGTGATTAATCGCTAAAAGGGGGAGTAGGCATTATAGATGTAATGTGTTTATTCCCCCTTAAGAGGGCAAGAGAAGCCTTTTAGGTGATTATCTAGCGGTGGTTATGGGTAATAATATAAGGTGGGAAATGATAATGGGAACAAAAAACATAGTAGAACGCATTGTGCGTTTGTTAAAAGAACAAGGGGATTTAGATACTTATTCTCTTTGGGATAAACTAAGGTATCAAAAGAAAAAACGGTGTAACAAACCATACACAAGGAACCCTACAATGAACTCATTGGTGAATATTATGAGTAAAAATAAAGTTTTTGTTAAAAGAGAACGCACCGTTAGGGCAAAGGGCCACAATGCTTGTGTTTGGGGGTTAAGAGATGACTTACAAAAAGATGAATAGTTATTTTGAAGGATGGGATGATTTCAAATTAATTATGTTAGAGATAGAGAGCGAAAGACGAGAAATAGATGGAACTAATGTGTGGGAGAACATATTAGAAATGATGCACCGGCATGATTCTAACCATATTGTGCATGAGATTAATCATATAGTGCAATATTTACTTGATAATGTTAGATTACCTGTTAATCTTTCACCCCGTAAGTGGTTGATTGAATACATTGAGGAAACAAGACATAAGTTAGAATACTATGTAGCAAATAAGGAGGAATAGAAATGGATAAAACAAAGACAGAAATGATAAGAGAGATGAGAGAAAAACAAAGCCCCAATAGAGTTAAGGGCGGATATAAAACTACTGTTACTAAAGTAGTAGTGCAAAGAAAAGACGGTTATGGTTTTGCCCCCTATGTTTTAACTAATAGGGTCGCCAAGCCGGTTCAAGGTAAAATGGCTAAAAGAATTAGAGTGAATAATAAAATAGTATCTTGGGCTTCTTTGAGAAGAATGAGTGTGGATGAGGTGTTTGGTATTTATCAAACACTATTGTCGGATTTAGGAGAGGAAGAATAATGTGTCATATATGTAAAGCAGTAGAACAATTAGAAGAACAGGAAGAAATAACAAACCTAAAGGCAAAACTAAATGATGCCCAAGACTTATTAGAAAACTGCGGTTATTGCCGTGAATGTCTTTGGGATATGGAAAGTATTCATGATGTTTCAACCTCCTTAACCGAAGCAGTTTGGCCCGATGATTGTACGCCAATATGTGAAGGGTGTAATAGAGAGTTTGTGAATATGGTAAAAAGGAGGCTTGAAAATGGAACAAACTAAGTTTCGCATAACCCTACTTAGGTCTAATGGTAGTGTATGGGTTGAAGATTATACTTCTATTGAGCAAGTATTAGAAAATGTAACTAAGTTTACTGAACAATACCCTCATATAGTTATTTCAAAACAAAAGTTTTTTGTGAAGGGTGAAACCGATGAGTGATAAAGACCCCGATTATGTTGAAAGTCGCCATTCTTATTCAAAGAGAATAGCCACTAGATGTAGAATATGCGGGGGTCAATTGTTACACCCGCTTGAAGCAAGAAAGGAAGTGCACGATAATTGTGTGGCTAGTTATAAGAAAAAATTATACGGAGGAAGATAAATGGAAATAAATATAAAGTCGCCCGATGATGGAGGAAAAACTTACTCAACAAAAATGGTTGCGGAAAACTCCAACTTTTGGGTAGAGTCAGTAACGGTTTTTCCCGATAGAACCAACCATAATCCTGTATTAGCGGCTCTTAAAAAAACAATGAGTTATCATATGGGGCACTTGAAGATGGGGCAAAATGTCGTTTTTTTGGGTAAAGAGGGCCAATATAGTATTGTAATAGGGAGAAAGGGAAATAGATATTCAATTAATGGTATAACAGGAACAAAGAATAATCTTGCCTTTGCTCTTGCGAGAGTGGTCTATAAATCTTGTTTTGTTAGTGATGGGGCAATATTGGCTAAAAATATGTGGAATCATCTAAATGTTAGTGAGTCTATATCTTATGCTTTGGAGAATAGAGCCCCCTTTCATTATTACAAGGAAGGAAAAAGAATAGATGTTAGGTTAAATCTAAGGCTAATTTCTTCCGATGAGTGTGCTTTAGAATTGAGTGATGGTGTTTGGGCCAATATTCCTATAAAACAAATGGAAACTTTCATGTCTTTTTATTGGGAAGGGAAGAAAAGAGGTTCTTGGAAGTTTTTAAGCCCTAAGAATCTATGGCTTAAATTGTTTGAAACGCCACCGACTGAAAGCCAATTGCAGGTTATGTTGGCTTTCCTTGAACAAAATAGAACGAGTGATATTATAGAAGATAGAGCAAAACAATTGATGTTAGATTTGGAGAAGCAATATCCCGACAGAATTAAAATAATCAAAAAGGGAGAAAACATGACTATGTATGTGAGAGGTAGGTTGGCCGATTGGGTATTAACTGATGCTGAAATGAAAACCAACATTCAAGCAGTATCTACCTTTGTTTATGCCGGAGAAGAAGTCGGTATGAGAGGGCCAATTTGTATAGATAACATGGCTAAAGATTCATCATTGGGCGACCAATTCGCTACTAGGGCATTGGCTCTATTGAATGATGTATTTACAGTTAAAATAGTTAGCACTATCAAACACCATTTAACATCTAAAAATGTTGATGGGCAGAAAGAACTTAGGTTGGATTGGGATAACTTAGAATATTGGGGGTCTAATTAATGTTCAAAGAGGTTAAAATACAAGTATGGTGTGAAAGTGAAGAAGTTTGGGTTTTGACTCTCAAGGAAATTAAAGAGATAATGGAAATGTTGAGAACAATACAAAGACGGGCAGAAATAATAAGTATAGAGAGTGGAAAAAATGATATGTATTGATTGTAAGAGTAATGATATTAGGCAAGATGAAAAGAGTGGTGAAACCTATTGTTTTGGTTGTGGGTATGTAATAGACGAAAACCCCTTAGAAGAATATGTATTTGGTAATGATAACTACGATAAACATAGCGAAATAGGAGGGTTGGGTTCTTTTATATCCTTGACCGATAGTAGGGGCAAAAAGGATTTTAGTAAAATGGGTAGATTGCTTAGAAAGAACCACAATAGAACCGTTCACAAAAGTAAAGGTATCATCCAAAGAGGTGTGATAGGGTGCAATATGTTAGGGGGTGAATTAGGTGTTACAAAGGCTTTGAGAGAACAAATGGCTTTTAATTATAGAGTTATGGTTAGAAACAGAATTACTACGGGTTTCCCCTTAGATGCAAGAGTGGCGGCGACTGTTTTTTTCACTCTAAAGGATAATAATATACCCATTACATTGTATGAAATTATTCAACATAATGGTGCTCATATGGGCTTATCGTCTAAACTTGCTAAAAGAGTGGCGTGTATGTTTGGTCGCCCCTTTGTATTGGGGAGAATTAATATTATTGAAGATATTGAGAGATATGGTAACAAATTGGGTTTAACAAGAGAATCGCTAAAGATAAGTCTTGATGTGGGCATACCCTTGTATAATATGGCTAAAGAGAGGTGCTTGACTTTAACAAGTGGTTTAATAGCAGGTATTATCTATGCTACCCAATTACTTAACCCCACACAGAACACTTCACAGAAGGCAGTAGGTAGGGCGGTAATGGTATCGGATTTGACTGTTAGAATTAATTCTAATAAGGTGATAGATATGTTAAATTATAGTAAGAAAGAATGGGTTAATACTACCCCCGATAAAGTATTAAATGGAATGAGGGATAAAAAATGAAAAATAAAAACAAATGTTGGAAGGTTAATCATATGGATGATGGTGAGGAATGTGCAAAGTATTTCAAAACAAAAGCCGAAGCGATATGGCATATTGAGATGGCAACCGGCTATCAAATCACAAAGGAGGATTGAAAATGAAAAAGAAAATATTAATTATAGGTGCGGGAGGAATAGGGAGTTATTTAATTCCTATATTATCCAAGTTAGAATTGTTTGAATTGACAGTATATGACCCCGACAAAGTAGAAACCAAAAACCTAACTTATCAAAACTTTGAGAAGGGAGATGAAACGGAACATAAAGTGAGTGTACTACAAAGAAGGAATCAAATAGCAAGGGCCGAAACCTACCCTATTTTAACGGCGAGTCAGTTAGTAGGTTATGATTTAGTAGTATGTTGTGCTGATAATTTAGATGTTCGCAGACTCCTATACAGAGATGGTGATTGTTGGCTTGATTTAAGAGCACAAGGAAGAAATTGTGCTTATATTTCTCATCGGGCTGATGCTAAGATGTATGATACATTATTGGCTGGCCCCGAAGGTAGTTTTTCATGTCAAGGTAATGAGTGGAACGGTGAAGTATCAACACAACATTTTTCACATATTATTGCGGCAGGAATGGGTGCTGAGTGGATATTAAGGTTCTTTGCTGATGATGAAGTGGATGAGTTTAAGGTGGTGTCAGTATGAGCAAAACGACAATGGAATTAGCAGTAGAAACGCAACAGATAACTAATATTTTATTGGGAGATTTGTTGTCTAATGTAAAGAGGAGCAATAAGATATTGATGATGGTTAATGGAGTTAATGTTATGACTATTGTTGTGTTAATGTTAGTGTTGGTGGTTTAGATGGAAGAAATGATACATAAGGCAAAGAATGGTAGATACTATACTAAAGACGATAACGGTAATGTCCGTTTTGTTAAGAAAGAAGTTTATGATGAATGGTCTAAAAAAAGAATGAGTGTAACAGAAGTGGTAGAGGAAGTGGTTAAAATACCCAAGACCCTACTACAAAGAATAATGTTTTGGAGGCAAGAATAATGATAGAAAATAAAGAATGGAAAAAAGAAATAATGAATGCGTTTAATGGGGAAGCCGAAGATGCTTCTTTCTTAGATGTTATATGGGAAATGAGTCTAACTGCTTTTGATAAAGATAGAGAAGTGCAGGTTGTTGTAGATAAGAACGATAGTCTTTTTATCAATTACGGGACAGGTAGTTTTGTGGATTTTGTCGGGGTTGAAAAAGAATTAGAAGGGGCTAATGGTCTACCTCTAACCCTACCTATTAAGTGTTGGATTCACACACACCCCTTTGGTTCAGCCTATTTTAGTAGCACCGATTGGTCTACTATTAGATGTTGGGAATTACACATGGAGAGTGCAATAGTTTTAGGAGATAATGAAAGAATGAAGTGGGTGAAGGGTAATAAAACCCACACACTCTTTTTTAAGAATTATGATATACCCGATTGGTCTAAGAAACAAAGAACCGTTTTTGATTATATGGAAGGTGAAGAATGATGGGTAAAAACTTAATGGGTAAAGTATGTGGTTGTGGCGAATTGGTTTATTATGGGCAAACCGTATGTAGCGAGTGTGAACCCCCCAATACAAATCAATTATATTCTTGTGTTGAAACTGCGGCGGATTATATCGGTCAGGCTAGTGATGAAAACAAAAGATTATTACAGGTAATTATAGATTCTTATGAAACGGGTGATAGGCCATATTTGGAAAAATTGTGTAGTATCATCGTTGATGAGATTACTAATAGTAATACTGCCCAATTGGAGAGAAATATGTTTGAAATAGCACAAGATTTGTTTTCTATTGAGGATGGTAATGACGAACCCTATGAAAAGTGGTATAAGTATTATACACAAAATGGAGTGTTGCCCCCATATGTTATTTTTGATGAAGAAACAAAGGGGCAAATATTGCATGAGTTAAAACAACAGTTAGAACAATTAACTGAGGCTACGGACATGGGCATTATAACTAAAGATATGGTTGATTCATTTTATGGAGAGGATTAGTATGTATAATAAAAAGTGGATAAAAGAATACAAGTATTTAGAGAGGCTTAGAGAATCGGGCAGGTGTAATATGTTTGGTTCGGTTTCCTATTTATTAGATTTCTACGGTTTGACTTATAGAGAGGCAAATGCTATTGTAATTTCTTGGGTGAAAAATCGTAGACAATTAATAGAAGATGGCATCATAGGAGGGGTTTGATGAAAGCAGTAGGTGAATATGTTATTATCCAACCAATAGATACCACTACTGCGAGTGGTATTATTACAGTAAAGCGTAATATTGCTTTAGTGATTTCAGCAGGTGAGGAAGTGCCCGAACAATTGGAATTAAGGATTAGGGGTCAAACAGTATATTATGCTAACAAATATCCAACAGAATTGGGGGATGGTTTAGTAGCAGTAAGATTTAATGAAATAATGGCGGTGGTAGAATGATATTATATGGTAAAGAAGCACAGGAAAAATTGTTAGCAGGGGTAAACTTAGTAGCCGATACAGTCAAATATACATTAGGGCCAAAGGCTAAAACAGTAGTGTTGGGTAATAGAAACGGGCCTCCTATTATTATTAACGATGGGGTAACTATTGCTAAAGCGGTGGCTTCCGATGATGAGTTTATTCAAATGGGAGTAGAGTTATTACAAAATGTGGCTTCACAGGCACAAGAAAATGCAGGTGATGGGACAACAACGGCGAGTGTATTAACACAGGCTATTCTTTTGGGTTGGCAAGAAAAGTATTTAGATTATGATAGTGTAAAACTTAAACAAGAATTGGATGAGGCACTAAAATTAGTAGTGGCCCAATTAGAACAAGAGGCTAAACCCATTACTTCAAGAGAAGATTTAGAGTATGTTGCTACGATAGCGGCAAACAACGATTCCGTTTTGGGGAAATTAATTTCCTATATAATGGAACAAATCGGTTATGATGGTATTATTTCTGTAAAGAGGGGTGAAGAATTAAAAACTACATGGGAAACCAATGCAGGTTTGAGTATTGATAGTGGTTTCATGCACTTTTCTATGATTAATGATAAAGAGAAGGCGAATTGTTCTATGGAGAATGCGTTAGTGTTAATGTGCAACCATGCAATTACTAATTTTAAGGATTTAATACCGGCAGTAGAATTATCCCTCAAAGAAGGAAGGCCACTACTTATTATGGCGAAACAAATTGAAGGTAATGCCTATCCTAATTTATTAATGAATATTGTTCAAAAGACATTTAATGGGTGTGCAGTTAAAGCCCCTGATTTTGGAGATGACCAAATAGAGATATTAAGAGATATTAGAGCAGTAATTGGTGGTAAGGTTTTTGTTGATGAATTAGGTGATGATATTTCTTCTGTAACATTGGAGGATTTAGGTTCAGTTAAATCAATAAAAGTAGATAGAACCAATACTGTTTTTGTAACAGATGGTAAAACTAATATTGGTTTAGATAGTAGGTGCGAAGAATTGAGGCAATTGATTCCCGCCGCTAAGAACGCTTGGTTAGAAGAAAAACTTCAAGCGAGATTGGGTAAATTAACAGGAGGAGTAGCGGTTATCAAAGTAGGTGGTGCGACTGAGATTGAAGTAACCGAAAGGATGGAAAGGTTAGATGATGCTTTGAATGCGACAAAGGCCGCTATTCAAGGTGGTGTTATTTTAGGTGGGGGTCTTGAATTATATAAATGCACAGATTCTATATTGTCGGATGGTAAACTTGAGAGAAGTAATGGTTTATTTCTTTTGTTGGATGCTATTAAAGAACCCATGTATCAAATTGGTGCTAATGCCGGTCATACAGTAGATAAGTTAAGGTTGGTTGATAATGTAGGGTTTGATGCTAATACTGAGGAATATACCGACTTACTTTCCGCAGGGGTAATAGACCCCGTTAAAGTAGTAAAGAGTAGTTTAAGAACCGCCGTGTCAGTAGCGGGTTTGATTATTACCACAGAAGTATTAGTGGGCAAACCTAGTGAGGAATTAATATGAGTAAAAGAATCATGTTGCCAGCCACACTACCTGCTGAAATTACTTGTCCTATTTGCGATGGTAATAAATGTAAAGTATGTGATAAAACGGGTGCGATTAAATTAAAGGTGGATGCAAGAGTGCCCATTCAAAGGGCTGATATTGTTAAATATATTGTTGAGAACCTTTCTACAATATCAAGAGAAATTAGTAGAATGTATAATTTAACGCCACAAATAGGAACGAGTGAAATAGTAGATACAGAACATGGTGTGTATGAAGTAGTGCAGGTATCAAGTGTAGGTGGTGTATGTTGGATTGTTTGGAATACAAGAGAATTAGAACCCCCTATGTATTATACTGATTATCAAAAATTAACTAAGTGGAAAGGAGGTCAAAGTGTATGAAAAGAGGAGAAATGGAAATAAGGGGTAGAGTGCCTAGAAATGCTACGGATGAAATTGTGATACAGTATGGGAGAGATAAGTGGGACAATGAAGTTATAGATATTAGGTGGAACTTAAATGAAAAACTTTCAAGGAAAGGAATAAGGATGAATATGCAAGAAGCGGAACATATATACAATTTATTAGGAAGGATATTAGATGGTAAGTCAGAGAGAGATAGAGAACAAGATTAAAGAATATAGTGAATACCAATGGTCTGTCGTAGCCAAAGAAGAAATGCGAGATTTTATTGGTTTATTCATTAAGAAAATGATTCTCTATACAGATAAAGAGGTTGTTTCGGATGTAGCAAGAAGGAGAGTAGTAGGTTGTCATGTAAAGGCGGCTTTTGCTCAAATGTATAAGGAGGTAGAAGAAGATGGATGAAATGCAAGTAATAGAAGATGGATATGCAGATGATTATGCTAAAGAACATATTGAAGTATCGTGTCCTTCATGTCAAGAAAGAGTGTATGCCTTTGAGTTAATAGACGATGGGTGTATGACTTGTTCAAGATTTGATGGTGAATTATATAGAAGGCTTCAAGCCCTATTAATGAAACAGGCACGATTGACGAGAAAAACAACAATGTTAATGGCTGAGATAGAGAAGAAAATGGAGGCGGCACAATGAAGGAAAATTTAATTGAAATAGCAAAAGAAATAGAAAAGGCACAGAAGAAATTAGTAGAAAGAGAGGGTGAGGATTTAGAGGTTCTCATCAGTAAGTGTTATGAAAGTACACCGTTTGCTTTAGGGCACATCATTGGGATGCGTGATTGTTTGACTATGCTAACAAAGATATTAGTGGAGGCGAGCCAAGATGACTTGGATTAATTTTTGTAGACTAAATCAAGCAATAGAGGAATTAACCCCTAAGCAATCAATACGCATAATCAAACAGTCTTGGGATGATTTTTCTAATACTGAAACATTAGTTAGTTTGTTTGCTATGGAATACCCTATGAATCATATGGCCGAGCGTAAGGCATTAAAGTGGGTTGTTGAGGCTTTGGAAGTTTTTGAAGATGAGTTAGATACTTATGTTGGTGTTTATGGTGATTTAGGTGAAGCGGTTTATTATTTTGATAATACGGGTGTAGATAGTAGTTATACTATTGCCCAAGTTTATGCTTTATTATCTTTGGATTGTAATACAATAACAGGTAATTCTTTTTCTTTGTTCAAGGAGGCTTTGAATAATATGAGCGCATTAGAAAAGAAATGGTTCATTCGGTTTATGGTTAGAAAACCAAGAAATGGTTTTGCTTCTCAAGGCATGGGTAATTTAGTTAAATTGTTGGCTTCGGTCTATGGTAAAAAACAAGGTGAAGTTAAACGCCATGCTATGTTTAATTCGCTTTCTAATATTGAAGCGTGTTATTCTATGGGTGAAGAACCCGAAACCGAATTGGTTGCAGGTGTTTATGTTAAACCCATGTTGGCTAAAGCCGCAGAAAGGAAAAAGTGGCCCAAGCCTTCAAGGAGAATATTAGAGTATAAGTATGATGGTGCAAGATACCAAATCCATAGGGATAATGATACTGTATTAATATTTAATCGCAAGGGCGTAATTGTAACAGAAAGATTTACTGATATAGTAGAAACCATTCTTTCATGGGATATAACAAACTTCATAATTGATACAGAAATATACCCTGTTTCATCCGAAGGAGAACCTGTTGCTTTTCAAACAATGAATGTTAGGTTTCACTCTAAAGATATGGTTGCGGCGATGCGAAGGTGTCCCGTTGAATTGGCTGTTTTTGATGTATTGATGTTAGACGGTAAGCCGTGTATTGATAGCCCGTTAGAGGTGCGTATGAGCGATTTAGAGCGTTTTCCTAAGCAAGCAATAAGAGAAAAAAACGGAAAGAGAGTGAAGGCTTTTTATTCCGAAGCGATAAACCGAGGCTTTGAAGGAATTATGGTAAAAAACCTTGATGCCGTTTATCAGTCGGGCAAAAGGTCTTTGGATTGGATTAAATATAAGCCACCAAGAATTGAATTAGATGTGGTAATTATCGGGGCTAGAATTGGTGAGGGTAAAAGGGCTAATGTCTATGGTTCTTATGATATTGCAGTATCGGATGGTGAGGGTCATTTTATTAAAATGGGGTCAATAGGAACGGGCTTTAGTGATAATGATTTAACTCAATTGACTCAACAACTTCGCCCACTAATAGTCGCACATGAAAAGGATACACATTTATTTTCTCCGAGAGTAGTATTACAAGTAACAAGTGATTTGATTACTATGAATGAGAAGGGGAATTATGGTTTAAGATTCCCCCGTATGATGAGAATAAGAACAGATAAGCCAGCAAGTGAAATTGATACTATTGATAGCGTCAAGGGGATGATTGGGTGAACCATAAGAAGGGTGATTTTGTACCAATAGATGGTAAAATATATGTTGTTACTAATATTAAAGATGGTTTCTTAGAATTAAGAATACCTCTTTCAAGAGGCCCACCCCGTAAAATGGCCGCTAGTGTTGCACCATACTTTGAAGGTGGTGTATTGATAGAGCCAAGTAAACAAAAGCCAAGTAAAAAGTATGGTAGTACAGTAAATATTGTTAAGGTGATTAAGGGTGAAAACCCTAAAATACAAATGTCAAGACAATTGGTTGCTTTCATCCATGAGAATATAGAAACTATAATTCTAAACGCCTTTGATGTGGCTAAAGATAATGCTAAAACTAAGGGTCATAAAAAAATAAGACCCTCTCATTGGTGTTGGATAGATGTAGATAAAGAGATTTGTCAAGGCTTTTGGCCGGAACATAATAATTATGTGGGTGGTAATGTTGGCGGAAAATAAATGGTTGATGAAGTGGGTAGAAAAATATGGCGGCGTAACTTCTTATTGTTTTATGGTGTATGGCCCACTAAGCCCAAAGGATGTAGCCATCCTTAATTTTGCAGTAACAGACCATTTAGTGCTCAATGGTTTAGAACGGGCGAGGTATAGTAATATATTAGAAGAAGTGGATATTACTGATGCTAGGATTTACGGCACAAGGCGAGGGTGGAGTATTCAATGGGCCTTTGGAGGGAATATAGATTATGAGTTTGTGCCCCAAGTAATACAGGATGGGTTGAAGTTTTTAGAATTACAATTTGACTATATAGGGAGAGTGGGTGATGAATGTGTATAGTAAAGAACAATTACAAGGGATATTACTTTCATGTGCCGTTCCCGAAGCAGTAGTTTTTAAGAACAGTAAAAAGTTAGTGGGTTATGAAATACGAATAGGGGTAATAATTAGAGGCCAAGAGTCTTTCCTTAAGGGCGTTCAGCGTTCACTTCTTCAACAACAAATATCAGCAAGATATTACAGTAAAGAAACTAAAGCAAGGCAACGGCCTGTGCTTAGAATAAGTGGTAGGGCTGATATAGAAAAGATAGAAAGTCTTGTTCCGTCTTTACCCGATGCTAAAGATAAGTGGGATAAGTTTAGGGCGATATTAGATGTATGGTATGATAAACGCCACTTGGTTCAAGGTGGTTTAGATGAGATTTTAAGAATAAAGGGTGAGATTTGATGAAGTTAAGTATGTATAATATTGTTCAACAGTATTTAGCAAATCCTAATAGAGAGTATGTTCTTGCACTACTAAAAAACCAACAACCTAATGAACAACATTTATTAGAATGGTTACATATTAATGGTGTCAATAATTTAATGTTTATAGATAGTAAAGTAAAGTGGAAATGGGATAAAGAATATTTTTATGAGATGGTGGCTTATTTACATAATGGTGGTAAAAACCAAATAATAAAATTGGAGAGATAGTGATGGGTAAATACGATGAGAAAATAATACAGGAATTAACAGAGGGTGATTGTACTACACAGTCTATTTACGATAAGATTAGAGCAAAGTGTGGAAGGCAATACCCAACAAGAAATGCAATAGCGAGAGCGTGTGCATCTTTATCATCTGTTAAAAAAATAAAATTAGTAGGCCCAAGAAGGGTAGCACTTTGGGGTTTGGGAACAAAAGGAGAGGAAGATTAATGTGGGTAGAAAAATATAGACCGGAGAAAATAGATAATATTGTTTCACAAGAAGCATTCACTTCTCTTGCTAAGGTATGGGTTATAGAACCCGAATCAATGCCCCATTTGTTATTTTACGGTCAAGCCGGAGTAGGGAAAACAAGTGCGGCCTTAGCATTAAGTAGGGAAATATTAGGTGATGGTTTTAATAGTAATTTTTTAGAATTAAATGCTAGTAATGACCGTAGGTTAGAAACAGTAAGAATGACAATTGGTGGGTTTGCCTCCACTAATAGTTTAGGTGATATACCATATAAAATATGTTTATTAGATGAGATAGATGGTATGACTAAATCGGCTCAAGAGGCACTAAAAAGAATTATGGAAAAATACCACAATAATGTTAGGTTTATATTAACTTGCAACAAAAGGAGTAAAATAATTGACCCGATAGCATCAAGGTGTAAAAGTATATTGTTCAACCCCATTACACTTGAAGATGGTGAGCACTTGGTTAAAGGTGTGTTAATGGCGGAGGGGCTTACAGTAGATACGACATTTTTAATACAACATCTTGAAACATATGGTGGGGATATTAGAAAGGCACTTAATGGTTTGGAAACCCTTTTTAAGAAGGGGGCATTATTACCAATAATGGATAACAAAAGAGAATATTCGGAACTATTATATGCTCTTGACTCCGGTGATGTAAATGCGGCGCACGATGATGTGTTGGCCCTATTAAAAGGGGGCTCAACCATAGAGGAAATGTGCGATTCAATGCACGATGAAATTATTTCATCAAGAAAGTTTAACAACTCAAAAAAATATAATTATTTGAGAATTATAGGTGAAACACAGTATAGAGGAATGGCTATGACCCCAAGAGTATTAGCGTCTTGGATGATAGCACAAATAAAACAAATGAAACAAAAGGAGAAATAAAAATGAATTATAAAAATGAATTAGAACAAGCAAGTAGCAAATTGGGCAAACCAATTGAAGAAGTAGAGGCTAAGTGGGAAGCCATCGGAGAAGAAAACAATTTTGGGCCCGATGATGTTAAAATGCAATTGGCTCTATTTAGAACATGGTTTGCAGGGTTACTAGGTCTACAAAAGAAAGAAAGCACAGGAACAACAAGCACCGCCGGTAAATATGTTAAGACCGGATTTGGGTTTGTGGTTGCCGTAGAGAATGTAAGAGATTGGGAAGAAAGCAAGAGAATCACCCTTCAAGCGGAGTTTATTAGAAATAGAGATGAAGCGTATATGGCCGGTAAGTTTGCTAAAGTGGAAAAGACCGATAGCGGATATACTTTTAGTAAGTATTGTCCTAGAGATGGTAGAGAGAAAGTATTAACCAAAGGTAACACCTTTGAGCCACCAAAGTCTGTAATGGAAATTGATGGTGAAACTATTGTCCCTCTTGAAACCCAACAAACTAATAATTGGGATGGGCAACCTAATAAAAAGTATGGAAATCCAAGACCCCTTGACGATAAACAAAGAAATGTTTATTTTATAGGTGAAGAAGGAGATAGTGGTGTGCGTTTGTGGTCTATTAAGGCTAAGGGTAAAATCGCCGAAAATTGGAACATTGATGAGTTTAGGAATATTCAATTACAAGGTAATTGGAAACCCGATGCTAATAGAATGTATCCTGTAAATAATAGGGATGGAACTTCTACTTTAACTTCTGTTGAATACCAAGATGATGTAACGAGTGAAGCCGACAAAGACAAAATGGTTGAGTTAATGGGTAAATATATTACAGTCGCCCCACTTGTTGGTCTTGAGCACATACATAACCAAAACATGAATGTGCCCTTTGATGAGAAGATTATTATTACCGAGGGTAATGTAACTAATATGCAAACAACGGCAAGTCAAGTTACAGGTAATCGCACTTTGTTTATTGCAGATTTGGATGCAGATTATTCCTATGAAGATGGTAATTATGCCTCAACACCATGTTGGGTTCCGCCCCACATTAAAATGGATTTTGGGATTGGTAGTAAGGTAATTGTTGTCGGCAGAACAAGTCAAAGTAAAGACCAAGATGGAAACCTAAGACAAGCAAGCATAAATGTTTCCGGCATTTTTGTACAAGATAAAAGAGGAAACGCAGTAGAATACACCGACTCCGGTGAAACCGAAAGCGATTGGTTCTAACTAAACCATACAATACAGGAGTAATGCGTGTAGGCGTTTACGCATTGAATGACGCTCAAGTGGGTGCGAAGCCCTTAGAGGAATTAAAATGAGTTTAATAAATAATAATAAAGAAGCGATAACTAAAGGAACGGCACTAACTGTTGCTAAGCAATTAGTAGTGAAAAGACTGAAAGCCTTAGAAGAAAGAACAAGAGCATACCAAAGAGTATTATTGTACGGTGAACCTAAAGTGGGCAAATCGGGAATTGCTATGGATTGTAGAACAGAAGAAGAATTAAAAGATACAGAACTTTATATTTTGGATTTTGATAATGGTTGCGAACCTACTTGGAGAGCCAATTGGGATTCAGACCCTACTATTAAAATACTAAATCCTATTTTTAGAGATACAGAAGGCTACCCCGATTTAGATGAAACTATTCTCATAGCAGAAGCCTACATATCAATAGTCAAAGAAGCCCTAAATGAAGGGAAGAAAATAAAGTTTATTTTTGATGGTGCAGATAGATGGAAGGATATATGTTTTTTAGCAGTTAATGAAGATAAGCGTTCTACTAACACTAAGTTTCTCCCCTTACTTTGGGGTAAGAGAAATAAAGTGTATGATGATTTGATGGATAAGGTTTTGTCTTTAGATTGTGATGTTTATGTTATTACCCATATGAAAGATGTTTATGAAAATATCAATAACCCTAATCCTACGGGAAGAAAGGCCGATGTTGGAAGGAATACCTTTGCGGGTATTAACCAAGAAATAGAAGTAAGTAAAGCCATGTTGCCTAATAAAACTACTTTCTATGCTAAGGTTAAATCAAGTAAAACTAATCCCTCTATTACAGGGAAACAATATACTATCCTAACTGTTGAAAACGGTAATGTAACTTGGGTTTCTATGTCCGAATTACAGGATGGTAGTTTATAATGCGTTTAACCATAGAGAAACAAAGATTGGTTCAGGCGTTAGAAACCGTTAGAGGGCGAGGTAAATATCTAACCCCTAATGGGTTAAAGAGTGAAAGTTTGGGTAATTGTGTAAAGATTAAATCATACCCTTTGGGACATACAGACCAAACTTCAAGAAGTGGATGGTTGTTTAGTAATGGAACTAATGAAATGTATATTCACCATTGGGTTGATGGGCTACCTACCGAACAGGAAGATGTTATTTTAGATATTGATAGGGTGTTAAAACACCTTAAGAATATGGAAGGTGAGTTAAACATTGATATTGGCGATACTTGTAAAATTGAGGATGGTGTAAAAGAAGTGGTTTTACCAACAATGTTTTTGCACCCCCATTCACAAGAAATTGCTAATGTGTATAATGGGGTTAAGGGTATGTTCTTTGCTGAGTTAAGTGTTAAACAACAGTTTAAGGGAGTGGATGTTATTAGTGGTTTTAATATTAGGGGTTCTCAATTAAGGAGTGTTATGACTTCTTGTGAAGTAGTAGGGTCGGGTAAATATTCCTTTACTATTGATAGTGGAGGGGTTATAATATCATCTAATGATATGGTTGAGAGGTTTAGTCAAAAGGTAGATGTTGCCTTCATATCTTCTACGGGTAAAAGTGAAATATGTATAACCGCACCAATCCATTCAGCATTTAGAGATAGTGAGGGAGTAAATATTTTGTTTAATAGTAATGACACTACCCCATTTATTGCATTATCCCCCCATACGCTTTTATTAAGAGCGTCTTATTTAGATGGGTACTAGAGGTGAGAAAATGAGAACATATGATAGAACATGGGTTGAAATTGAGGAAATGCTTGAAAAAGCAATTGATTTGCAAAAGAAGCATTTTGAATTGATGAAGGGTAAAGATAACCGCATATATCATATGCGTAATTATAAAGCACTTGAGGGTGTGATTAAAGCATTGAAGTGGGTTTTGGGAGATAGTAATGTTTCTCATCCATTAGAATAGAAGGTGAAATAAAATGGTTCAGTTTTGGGTAGCGTTAGAAAAAGAAAAGAGAATAACTATTAATAATGCTTTACGGGGAAAGGAGTATGAGTGTTTAGAATGTCATGGTAAAATGATTCCTAAAAAAGGGGAAATAACATCGTGGCATTTTGCCCATAAAAGCGATTTTTCCTGTAAAGGTGAGGGACAAAAACACCTATACATTAAAGAATTAATTTATGAAATATTAAGTATGGGCTCAACCCTCCTAACTTATTCTTTAGGGTATAGAGTAACTAAAGAAAAGGCGCATTTAGGGCTAATACCCGATGTGTGTATGTTTTGGGCCGATGGTGACTTCTTAGCCATAGAAGTGTGTGATACTAACAAGGCTTCCGAGGAAAAGATACAGAAGTATGGGGAGAACATGATAGAGTTTGATATTTCTTCATGGGGCGAAGAACAGATAAATAATCCCTTTTTTGTTTTTAATGTTATATACCCCCCTATTTTTTTCAAACTTAGGGGGAAGGAAATTAAATTTTGTAATAAAAGGGTAGAAGATAAACAACAAGAGATACAATTATTAAAGCAACAAATGAACAGGTGTGAAAAAACATTCATTTTTAGGGGAGAGAAACAAATTTGTTTTGGGAAAGCACATATAATCATACCGTTCAAAAACCAGATTTATGTTCCTAAAAAGGGTTCTTTGTGCGAATTGACACAGAAGGGAAAACCTACTATACTAATAAGAATAGAAGAAATGGATGGGGAGTTTGTTATAAGATATAAAGATGAATACGAAAGGTGGTATTAAAATGAATGATAAAATAATAGGATGTAAAATATGCGATAAAGAGATGAAGGAATATGAAGGTAATAACCCTCAACCTCTTTTAGAAAACTTTGATGATAGAGTCTGTATAGATTGTAATGATTTTGTAACTGCAAGTAGAATCTTACTAAAAGAGCAACATATATGTGATGCGATAGTAAATGTAATGCAATTGGCTTTTTCTCTTAAAAGAAGTAGAGAAGTATTTCTTACTTTACAAAAAGAAGGAAAAATAGTGTTGGGGGTAGAAGAATGAGAGATACAGTAAAAGAGATAATTGAATTGTTATGTAAAGAGGAATATGATTGGGAGGCTTTAGCCGAACACTATGAACTATGTACATCTTGTGGTGGAATACCAAGCGGCAATTATGTTAGCAACACACCGTTTATTGAATGCGAGTCATACAATTGTGATGTAGCATTTGAATTGATGTGTGATGATTTCATAGATGAAACAGGTAATGGTAATAGTTTCCGTTGCCTTGTGGGAATGCTATATGATAAAATAGTGGAGCATGGCGACACAGAAGCATACCTCGCCCCCGAAGAAGATGAGTCAATACTCAATAGCGAGAACCCACTAATTTCACACTTGAACACTTGGGATAGAAAGTCATTGAACTCGGCTATCGTGGGTTATTGGAAACAAGATAGGGAGGTGATTGAATGAAAATAGGAACAAGAAAATACAATGGAAAAACATGGGAAGAATGGGATGAAACAGAATACGAATGCCCTCAAGAGGGGTGTGGTGGTGAAACTTCTCATGTTGAAGAAGGATATTTTCAATGTAAATGTGGTTGGTTCGGAGAACCTATTTCAATTATTGAAGATTTGAAAAAAGAAGTGGAAAGGTTGCTTGAAGAAATCAAAGTATTATCTAAGTATCGTGATATTGTAGAGAAGTTTGATGATGCACTATTAGCAGATGGCGATACAGATATAAGATGGAGTGCTATATATGAAGGTGAAGAACAATGATTGCGAAAAGGTGATTGAATGATTGAGCAAAAGTATTTTGATAAATTGAAAATGTTAGAGATTGAATTGCAGACAGAGGTTTGGAAACATGAAAAGGCTGGCGCACCTAAAGTAATAATTGACGAACTGCAAGAGGCACT
>Ga0080013_1000175_pt1 | contig 90816 bp, 183 predicted proteins | sample ETNvirenome_6_85_FD_69236 | JGI IMG/M metagenome (GOLD analysis project Ga0080013, IMG submission 69236) | Marine viral communities from the Pacific Ocean - ETNP_6_85 (SPADES assembly) (version 2) | ecosystem: Environmental > Aquatic > Marine > Oceanic | place: Pacific Ocean | collected 2013-06-19
ACGTTTCCCCTTGGTTTGGTTCCTACCCCTATTATACCCCGGTCGAGGGCTGTTTTGCATGCTAGCCGCCTATACTTTTGCCTTCACCTGATTGTGAGCCTGAGCCGCTGAGAGGAAGTGACAGATCCATCCCAGGATTCCGCCTGACCCCACCCAGAGACCTGGTGTGATGATGAACCAGAATAGTCCCCAAAGGAATCGACCAGCATACAGCTGTCCCAGCCCCGGAAGGATGAATGAAAGCACCGCTCCCACCCCCGGCTGTCCAACAACCTTGATCTCTTCGCTCTTCTTTTTCTTGCCCTTGCTCATCCGATCACCTCCGTTTTGATCTTCTTCTTTATTCCGCCCTCTACCCAGGGCTCCATGTTGATCTCATCAAGCGGCAGCCAGCCGATCCACGGCTCAGGAGTCTCATCGTCGACTCCCATAAGCAGGACTCCGAGTCTATTCTCTAGAGCCTTCACAGACTGAGGCATCTGCCTGACGACAAACCCCCGTGCTCCGCGCTCCCTAATTCGATTCTTTGTGCGCTGAGAGGCATTGGGCAGCGCGGTGATCCGCAGCGTCAGTCCGGGGAATACTATCATATCACCTTCCCCCTCGCTCGCCTCTTGTTCTCCCAGGCACGTTTATTCTTTGTCTTGGTTCGAGGACCACCCATCCACTCGACGAGTGTCCCGCCTTCCTTGAAGTGTCGCTCACGGTCGAGCCCACGCTGGGCTCTCACTGTACTCATGATCGCCTCTGCGTTTTTTGCCTTGTGATGTCTGATCTTGCGTGGCACCGGCCACCTCCTGGGTTTATTATACCCCACCCGATGAGCGCTTTGCACGTGACGAGGCTAGCCACTCATCCACCTCTCCTTCTCTTCCTCTGCAACCCGCTCGTATAGTCGAGGCTGACATGCCCTGCACGAGAAGATCTCTGATCGTCGTTGAGTATTTCTCTGACTAACTCCAGTTCCCTCTCGTTTACAGAGATCACACCTTCCTGACTTGATGCATCTCTTGACGTGTTGATCTTGATCCACTTGCCCTCCTTCTTGACACGATGGAATCTCGGTGTGGTGCGTCGTCGCTGACTCTCATCGAGCGCGATGCATGTGATAAAGACAGCTAGGAATCCTGCTAAAAATGAGAAGACGTAGTACTCTATCACGTGTTTGTTATCTCCTGTGCGGCCTTTGATGTCATATTTGCTCCATGTAACCATTGTACCACAGCTTGTACTCTACCTGCATGCGCCTGTTCTGTCAGTCCCCGCTTGCCCGCCACACGTCGATTCCTATGGCGACCGGCCACGGTTGAGCATATATCATGTTCGCGGTCTCTGGGTCGGGACCTAGCGTGTAGAGCCGGGACTCTCCCATCACCTCGGCCACCACCGATTCGACGTCTGTTGGGTCGACCCCCTTGCACTCGTCCTCGATCATCGACCACACAAGGAGCATCGACTCCTTTAAGTCGACCACCTCCTCGACACTCAACCCCCACTTCTCTGCTACCTCATCATACGTCACGTCGACCTCCTTTGCTTCTTCTCGCGCTCTGCATTCCTTCTCGCCTTCGCCTTTCGACGCTCGCCCTTTTTGTTCGACGGGGGTGGTCGACCCTTCTGACGACTCTGCGTCGACCTCTTATCCTCGATCTCTCGCTCGAGCTTAGCTCGCTCCTTAGTTGCGCCCACCCCTACCCCAAGTCTCTCATCAAGCAACTCTAGCTGTTGATTCGGAGATCTAGTTGAGCGTGCCTCTGCGAGCTGCTGAGCCCGGGCTCGCAATTGCTCGCGGCGCTCTCGTCCCCTATTGATTAGTGACTTAACCATGACGTCTCCTCTATCTACATTGGACGACTCTTTAATCATACAACATGTGGAGCTGACTTTACACTAAAAAGTGCGTATTGTTTCACTCGTGTTTGAGTGAGGGCTAAGAGGTTAACAACTCTAATCTTTTCAGATCTCCGTGTGTTGGGTGCTCGATGCTGAATTCTCTCGTATGCACGGGCGCTCGATGGGATCGAGATCACAGAGCAGATTCCAAAGTGTTAGCCACTTGTCGTCTAAACTGGTGCTGCGTTCACCCCCTCCGTACGCGCGGGTGCTCGATGACAGGCTCGGAGAGCCCTACACACGCATGTACGCGGGCGCTCGATGGGTATACGCGCGGGCGCTCGATGAGCTATTCCCGCACTTTCAGAGACATCCGTTTCGCTCTGCATCCTCGTATAATGCGATAACGTTCTCACTTAGGGTGTCTTGGATGTGTTTCCACTCTGAGAATATCGGATTGAAGTCTGAGAGGCTTATGTCTCCCCTCTTCATGCGTCTCACCACCCTCTCCATCTTCTTATTTATCCTATCCCTCTCCCTCTGCACGTCAAGTATCTCCTTTAGGACTGGTGTACACCTCTTCACGTGTTCCTTTGAGGATTTATGGTATCCTCGATGTGCGCATCCCACCATGAGTGATAGGATGCCTAGTGTGAGTAGTCTCAACGGTGTGCCCTCAGAATATCCTCACCCATCTTGATGACGTTGTCTCTTCGGCTACCATCAGCCAGCTCGTAGACGAACTTCAGGTCTATGTCACGACAGAAGTCTGTAACTCTATCTGCGTCGAGGGTATTCTCAGCGATCATCGCTGCCTCATCATCGTAGCAGGACTCCATCATCTCCTCTCCCCCTTCGAAACACTCCACGAGGTCGTAGACGATCTGCCCCCAGGTCCGATACATCGCTGAACGTAAAGTCTTGATCTGCTCTAGTGTGATTCCATACTTCACAACGATGTCTGTCTGAGCGATATTATCTCTGACTCCCATTATCCCTCCACCGCTGATAGCATGTTGAGCGGGACATCCCAGTTCCGGAACTCACCTGTGTTGATGATGGCCTTCTTCCGCTTCACCCGTACTACGGTCCCCTCAGTGTATCCGTGTCGACCACTGAATGACACCTTGTCTCCGGCCTTGAAGAGGAACCTCTTTCGTGCTGACTCAGCATTGCGCATTCGCTTTAGCTGGTCACACACCGCGAAGTTGAGAGACCGAAGCTCTCCCTCACTTAGTGAGTGTAGTCCTGATAGTATTTCATGATATGACACGTTTTTCTCCTCTGTGTACGTGTTTAGCCTTGAGCCAGGATGGTCGCGAGGACCTCTGGCGAGAGATCGGCAACGTCTCTCGTGATTAGCGTGTTGAAGACAACCTCTGCTCCGGGCTTCCGCCTAGCCGAGACAGTCCCTCCATCTACGTGAATCATGAGCTCCCCTCGGTTCTCCCTCCGCGGACGGAAGGTTCCAGTCGCCTTGATTCCTGCCTTTCGACAGAAGGCTCGGATCTGCCCCTTCGCATCTCGGAATGTAACCCAGCTGCTCGGCTCTCCTGTGGAGGACCCCTCCTTGTGGAGTGAGTGTGACAGTGTTCCAATGACCTTCATGTTTTTTCTCCTTGGTATGTTTATTATACACCAGTTTGATATATTCTGCAGGCGCCGCGATCAGGAAGTTCCTGAGCTGACCAGTCAAGACTTGGGAGGCCAATCTTTCCTCGAATTGTGTTGGCTCGATTCCACCCACGACGAGTGAGGTGCATCTGAGCTTCGCTTGACTTCATGGCCACACCACTCGAAGTCCAGCCATCGACCGCGGAATAGCAGTCGTACTCAACGGTTTTGGGTGCGACATCGGTCCATAGGACATCACGATAAGACTTGCTGGTGAAGAATCCGTTGTTTGTTCCACCGGAGTGATAGTCCTCAAATCCGTGTTGATATTGATGAAGGCGACGAAGGTGGAATCTCTGACTCTTCCCAGGGTGTGACTGGATAGAGAGGATTAGGTACTCAATACATTTGAGTGAAACGTTCGGTTTCCTTTGGGTATCTGTCATTTTTGGCTGAATTTGAATCATAAACCTTCTTATTGGTGGGTAGGTATTGCTATTATACCACAGCCGCAGTCAACCTGCATGCGACGCTCAACCTACGCGCTTCCTGGATTCCCCTACATCGGGAATGATGATGGGCTGTGGCCACTCGAAGTTTAGGGTGAACATCTCGTTGCCCCCACCAAGCTCATCGATCGCCTCGACGTATTGCCTGTGGTAGTGGCGAGCCGTTGATCCCCTCCCCATGTAGGGCGATCTCTCATACTCACGGTCTGGGTCAAGCCGATCCACGATGAGCCGGAGAATAGGATTCATGCTACACATCTCCATCCACGGACTGTTAACTCCCACATTCCCATCCGAGGTGAGGCAGTCCTGTTGCCATCCCTCATCACAATAGATGCGAGCAACCTCCTTGATGCCTTTCTCCTCCGCTGTCGCCTTCCCTACATAGAGAGACGAGGAGGTCCGCTCACTATAGACGATGAGGTTGTCTCCATCACGTGTGGCTCCATATCCTAGTTGGAATAGGATCTTACGTGCGAGTCCATACTCTAGAATGTCTGCTGTTCTTGAAAGTGTTACCTTCATCTCTTATCTCCCTCCTCGGGATGTTTGGGGGTCCGATCTTGTGTCGAGTGAGGTTGGTCACTACGTGACCTACCGACATGAGAACCAAGTCGGGCCCTCACTTATAGACTGTTAGTCCCTTGTAACCTGAAGTTCTCTCACGCTCTCTCTCTGACTTTCGAGCATTCTGAATGTTGCTAAATATGCGCGATAGACGTTTGAGGTCTTCTGCATCAGCATCGTTTATCACAGGGTCACCAGCTGTTCGACTCGCTGCCGTCTTGAGAAGCTTTAGCTCTCTATCTGTAAAGTTCATTTTTTCTCCGCGAATCCCTAGAGATCCGTGCCGTGAACTTGGTTGTAGGCTTCCAGGAGATCTGACAACGTCACGACCTCCATCTCATCATCCTCTACAGCCTTGAAGTCGGAGCATGCTCTTAGCTCCTCCTCTGCTGAATCTGTTACGTATACGACAGCACATCCGTCAGCGCCATCGAATGTCGATCCATCACTGAGGACTACATATGGTCCGTTCGTGTAGGGACTCGCCTCGTGGCTCCACTCACCCTGCTGTGTATCTGGAGATTGGTTGTTGCTCGAGCTACTGTCTGGAATAAACGTTGGATCGATTGGCATGTTATTTTCTCTCCAGGCATTCTTTATGATGTCGTGCCTCTGAACGAGAGAGACCGTTGATAACCGGCTGCGCTTGTCCGAAAAAGATAGGACTCCGCATTCCTCGAACGTCCTGCGCACGAAAAACAGCCCAGCTGTACTGGTCGTCTCCGTTAAACTTCTTGATTGTGTACTTCATTGTACCTCCTTGGTATATACATTATACCACAGCTGTGGTCTCATTGCATGCGGGCTTATCATCTATTTGGTCACCAAATAGATGCTGAGATTTTCCTCGCATGCGGGCTTATCATCTGTTGACCATGGATTCGGCTCATTTGCGTACTCCTCATCTGTTCTAACATAGAGGTAGCTAGCATCTGCATTTAGATCATCTTCCTCGCCCATAATCATCCACCCATGCTCCGCAATAACAATCACACCCTCTGCTTTTAGAACAGTACAGTCGAGGCTGCTATCAATATCATCGATTGCAGTCTTCCAGGTGATATCAAATCCTCCGCCTCCGTTGTAGGAGATGATCTCTCCGGTGTCACCCTCAACAATCATTATACGTTCTTTCATGTTCACCACTGCGGATAATCCAAGGGACACGGTCCAGTGAATGACTCGGGATAGCGACTCATGGTGCGACGTGCACTACGATATCGCTTCTCAAAGCATGCGGTGCATCGAGGAAACATCTTGAAATCTCGACGGTCAGGGGTGGTGGTCATATCGACATCTCTCCCCTTGTGTCCACAATCCATGCATGTTCGAATCTCTGCGTCTGCTGGCATCTTAATCTCCTGCCCTTACCTTGTTCAAGAGGGTCCCGCCCAAATCTTCATATGTGGGCAGCCTTCCTTTTCCTCGAGCGAGCTCCACCTGATCGGCCAGCTCCTCTCTATCAGCTGTATCAAGCCATGTTGTCCACGTGCCATCTTTCGATTTGAAGAACATCTCAACGTAACTGGTGCCGTCGTATGCGATCTTGTTCTTGAAATAGGTATCGAATACATTCTTCACCTCTTCTAGAGTCGCACTCAGATCATACCATTCATTGATCTCATTTGTCCACACCTGGACCGCTTGCTCTAATGTAGCCATTTTTTCTCCTAGTAAAGCCGTGAATGAATCTTGAGCCAGATTGCCCGATAGACACGTTCATCATTTTCTCGTAAGACCTGCTGATAGACCTCTTCGTTCAGAGGCTCGGGGCAATCCTCGCTCTTGTAGTAGTCAAGAATCATCCGTGGATAAGTTGTGCAATCGTCGGTGAAGTCATCAAATCCACCAAGCGCACGGTCAGCGATATCGTTGACGATATCAGCAATCGACTCAAAGCCCCTGTTATCTTTCGGATTGACGTGCGGATTCCATTGTCCTGTAATCATCTGCTCTCCTTCTCATCATCCCACGCCTTGAGCGTGTCCCTGATCTCCTGGATGGACACAAGATCACCGTTCTGGTCGAACGGGTCACCCGACATGTCGAGGTCTTCGCGTTCTTCGTCCAGGTCCCGACTGGCATTCGTCAGCAGCTCAATCAAGTCCTCCAGCCCATCCTGATTGAGGCGAAGCGTAAAGCTGTTTCCAAAGTAGACTGATGTGCCGTGTATATCTGTCTTAGTTGAGACCTGACAAGACTTGCCATCATTTCTGATTTGTATATACCTTCTATTCATATTCATTCCTACTTGGTATAGAAGCGTCCGTCGGTCGCTTCGACCCGAGATGCAAGCTCTCCAAGCAACTCAAACTCGCCATGGCTGTGAAGAAGATCGTTAAGTTTCTCCCATGCCTCTGTGCTTATTCCATTGTCGTCATCCAGAACAGATAGAACGAACTCTCTTAGTGTAATCATGATCTCTCCTTCGATACACGTGTGATTGCGAGGTCGCGACTTACATCATAGAGCAGCTCCCTTAGCTTGTCAATATTCTCCTCATTCAGCCGCAGTGTAAATGAGCTTCCGAAGTGAATCGTAGCTGCTCCGTGAGATGTATCACCCACCTCGACCTGGTATAGATTTCCATCGTCCTGAATGAATATCTCTTTGTATTTCATATAGCTTCCTTATGGTACTATTATACCAAAGTTGCGCTCAAGTTGCATGCGCCTGCTATTCAACGGATTGTACGACCTCTAGTGATTTTTCAGCAAACCCTCGAGTAATCTTTCCACTTCTCCACATCACGTCAACCCTGCGCCCGAGTAACTCACTCCACTTCTGTAGATGAACATTCTCATTTAGGTCCCAGTCATCGGGAAACGTATCTTCGTAGATTCCGATAACAACTCCGAGAGATTCTTTTCTTTTATCAGGCTTTCTGCTCCCACGAAACTTGATAACTCCATCACCTTGCCTGACTATGTCACCGACTTTCATTGATCACCTCAAAAATGTCTGGTCGAAATCTTTTGACATTGCCTTCTGCCCACATTACTTCTACCTCTACCAGCTTGCCCTTATGATTGCGCCACAGATTGAGAACAACACCATGGCGCGGAACCTGGGGAGGTTGCGTCTTTTTCATTTTCAATGATACCAGATCACCGACTTTCATAAAAATCCTCAACAATCTTAGATGCTCTGCGGTGCAGACTAGAGTCTCCCTTCGACATTGCTTCAAGAAGTAGCCTCTTTTCAGTAATAAACAGCTTCGCAAACTTTGGATCATTCGCTATAATATCTTCTGCATTACTAATAAGATCAGCAAGCTTGATAGTCTGTGCTCTCGGTGAGCTAGCGGCGCTGTGTTCGCGATCTTTCGCCTTGCGAGTCTTTCTGTTCCCATCTTCTGGCTTGCTTACATCAGTAAGAGCACTCACTAGAGATGCTACATCTGAACCGAACTCTTTGACGATATCTTCGATTGTTACACCACAATCTTCAACAACATCATGCAAAAGTGCAGCAGCGAGCATTTCGTCGTCATGATCAACAGTCTTAACAATCTCCATCACTTCAATTGGATGAACGATGTATGGCACGCCGGTGTATTTTCGAACCTGCCCTTCGTGAGCACTTGTTGCAAACTCAGCTGCTCGTTTGACTAAATCTTTCATTGATCACCTCCAGCTGGGATGTTGGCCACTGCACGATGCCTTCGGGCATGAGAATATCCCACCACCCAGTTGGACCCATACGAATAAGAACACCCGTAGCAAACGAATCGTGAGAGCCTACCAATCTTACCAGATCACCGGTCTTCACTGATCACCTCAAATGCGTAGGTTGATTGCCTGAATATCTTTCCGCTAGGGTAAAGGACTTCTACGTCAACATACTCATCAAACTCTGCCCCGAATCCGGCATTCAGGTTTCCATGCCTAGCGATGACGATTCCTTTGCCTTCACCGCGTTTCTCTTTAACTAGATCACCGACTTTCATTGACTGCCTTCTTTATTCGTATCCAGGACCAGGGATCGACTGCTACCACCTCGCCATCAATGAGAACGTATCGATTTGAATACGTGCTATCTACCTTTGTCATATTGAGTGCTTTGCGATCACCTAGATACATTGCTCTATTTGAGCACGTCACATCTTTATGAAATCGTCTTGCAGTTCGAATACATGTGTACTTGACTTTTCCCCCAGTCTGGGCCACCACCAGAAACACCTCATTATCTCCTGCAGGCTCAAGAAGCATCCCCTTCCTTAGCTCACTGACTTTCACTGATCACCTCGCATGCTAAGTGACCATACATCATCTGTCTTCCTTCAATCATCACCACTGGTTGTGGATTTTTACCCTTTTCGAATGAGACAAAAGTAGTTATCACACCGACTCTTCCATTCTCCTTGATTCTAACGAGATCACCACACTTCACAAAGACTTCTCAATAGACGTGTGGAAACCCTCGATGTTCCACACCTTATCCGCGGCGGAAAGAGCAGCATCCATCGTCTCAAACACTAGAGCGTTGGGATTGCTCCATCCTTCACAGAGATAAACTTGTCCCGGGGGAGACGACCTTTGACAGTCTGGATCAATACGCGATACAAACTCGCTTGTCCCACCAATGCGGATGGTAAACGGACCGTGTGCTCGATCCTCCTCATAAAACGTAACACCTGTGTGTAAGCTACTCATTTCTTCTTCCTCTTGATAAATGTTCCCCGCTGTCAGTTTCCCCGGGCGGGGACCGGGTGGGACTGGATGGACGTGTCTGACTTCGCTCCCATTTTAGCGCCAGCCGCGCAGATCTAAAAAATGTGAGGTTGGTGACATCCGAGAATCTCCCCCTCGGAAGGGTGGCCGTATCAAACGGTCTTAGGTGTCACCTCAAGCGGCGTCCCGCCTTGACCAAGGATTGGAAGGGACCTCAGCTCCTCCCAACATCTCTCTAATTCTATTCACCATATCTCCAAGGCGTCTCGGATGCCTCTACAAGCTCCTCAACAGATACCCTGGTGGTATCATCATTCTGTGTGTCAAAGTCCTCTGGAGAACATCCGATGTCTGCTGCTCGTTGCTCCACGCTTGCGCCATTGAGAACATTGATTGCATCCACAATGGGCTCAAGCTCACCAAGCTCTAAGAGTAGAATATCTAGCTCATCTGCATCGCATTCATACGCATACCCTGAATCTGCCTTGTATCTCTCAACAAGAACATAGCGTCTTAGTAGATGCATATCTCCTTTTGGCATTATCTCTCCACTCATCGCAATCCTCGTCTTGCCAAGGTGTAACCCATATGTTTCCTTATGATACCATTATACCTTGGTTGAACTTAAGTTTGCATGCGCCATGTCTTAACTTATATCATCGAGGTCAGACCTCGATGATCGTCTCTAGGCTACTTACAGTCAACGATCATCTAGCCCGCCTTTTTGAAGATGACGTCCACCACATTGCCAGGAACGACGAAACGAGCTGGTGCGGGTCGTTTAGAAACATTAGTTGTTATCATATCTATCTGCTTTGGCTTGAGAGGCTTTTTGAGTTTCTTTCCAGCAGCCTCACCACTCACAACAACAGAGTCTCCGGTTGGTTGCAGATCTGTGACATTCACCTTTGGGCCTTCTGCCCCGAAAGGTAGACCAACAAAAAGCTCATACCTGCTATTGTTGAGAATGATATCACCGTTCACTATTTGAGCATCGACGTTACCGAGTCTAATGCCCAGTCCCTCATTGATTGATCTATGAACAATGTGTCTAATCTGTCTGCGCGAGATCTTCATCATGTATAACTATTTCTTATAATAACAATTATCGATACCCTTTTCCGTATCTCTTTCCGTATCTCTGAACATTCCTCTCTGCGATTCGCATGACTTCTCCATGGTAAAGTGTGACCATCCGACCACGTGCATGATACTCGATAACAACTCCAATCAACCACGGCACATCACTTAGGTCTCTCTTTGGTGTCGCTCCCTTCCACAGCCAGTGAGGTGCTCTAAATCTAACCAGATCACCTGGCTTCACACACAACCTCAAGACGACTCTCGAGAACCCATCCGACTGCTAGGCTTGACCAGGCAACTTCTATAACAGGCTCTTGTGCATAGGATGAAGATTCATATACATTGCATCTCATAACTGTTCCAAGGCTTCGATGATCGCCCGGCGTGGCGTCAAGAAGCTTGACTATGTCACCTATCTTTATCATATGAGATATCTTTCTCCTCTTTTATATAACGGTCTCTCTGTACCCATGGGATTGTACAGTGAGGCATATTTCCTGTAATCATGTGAATCTGTCCTGTTCCAGCAGATGTGACATAAACACGAGTGACAAGACCTACCTTACCCCACCTTGGAGGCAGATTTTTGAAAGTAACCAGATCACCCGCCTTCATTGATAACCCTACACCGCCAGCTGTCGAATTGACTTTGTTCCATACCGCCGCAGACGTTTTCCAGCTGATCGTCGGTTAGCTCAATACTTTTACTGATCACCTCAGCCTCATCGTCAGCAAGCTCCCACTCTCCGCAATCAAATAGTACCGACCATCGATTAAACGTCGCTGGACCCTTGACTAAGCCAACACAGCTGCTATCGTGATGACAAAAGAAGCATGAACACAAAATCCCGTTATCCGGACACTTTTTAACCTGTACAAGGTCACCGATCTCCACCTACCACTCCTTTAGAGGGACAGAGCTTCCACACTGAGGACATCTATTTAGCTGACTACACGATGCATATCCGCAAAATCGACAATAATATCTAATCGACACTGTTTGATTGCCAGTGAAACACTGAACTCCTTCGCTAGATAGAATCATATATAACCGAAGATCAGGATTTGACTTGGCAAGGTGAGACTGCTTAGGAACCATAGTGATCATTCCCATCTTTCCTTGTTGAGCACAATATCGGAATTGTACGATGTCACCCACCTTCATTTTTCTCCATTACAGCTCCTCGATCTTAGCAAGATCGGGGGTGTCTTCACGAAGCTCCGTGATACTTCCTAGATTATCTAGAACTGTATATAACACTATCTTCTCCCAATCCGTCTTTACAAGCTTAGAATCTATAACGATTCCTCTATATTCCTTCATGGTGTAGGCGGTGTGGTGGGGGGAAGCCTCCCTCACCCCCCTACACTTCCACGTAACAAGATCACCCTTTTTCACTTCGGCTCCTTTGGGCTGTGGCGAAAAATGAACATCGGATAGTAATCATCATGATTATCTGTTCCAAACGCAAGCCAAATGTGACCATCATCAACATCAACAAGACGATACCCGTGGTTGACGACTCCATATCCCTCATTAGTGTTATATACCTCAATTATCACACGTGCCACGGGTGATCCAAAGAAGATGCTGGTGTGTTTGTCTGTGTAGTTGATGGCTCCCATGTATGACCTATAGCCATCGCTAGCGTTCTCAAGAACCTTGAAGACAATGCCATCAATCTTGAAAGTATTGTCTCCTGAATCTGCTCCATAGTAATCCACCTCAGATCCCACGAGAGATCCAAAGTGAGATCGAGCCATCTTAATCAGGGTCTCCTCATTAGAGCTTAAACCAAAATAATCATTTTCAAATAGATCAGACATCAAAAACCTCCAGCCTGGAGCGAGCAAGTCGAAGAACCCTACCCCCAGGATACATCACCATGGGATCTTTCGTCAACTCAGAAAATCCTACTAGCAATCCAATCACACCCTTGTACCATGTGTCAGTATCGCACATACATATCACAAGATCACCGGCTTTCATACATCGCCTCCACTCTGTCCGGCATGATTGGACTACACCTGCCATCTGACCACAGCACTACAGGCATTCTCACAGAGTATCCTCCGCCTCCTGCCTTTCGTGTCTCAAAGTCCACAATAACGCCAGGCATCCTGGATTCCGAGTTTAGATTCTTTACTAGATCACCGACTTTCATCTAATCTCCTCACCTGCCAAGGGTATGCCCACTTCAGCTTCCCGTCAAACAGGATCTGCCACTTCGGGTTGGGCGGCTTACGTTCAGCCACCTTCCATTCCTCGTCGTCATGCTGAATCAGCGTCGCTATGCCAGCAGGGGGCGAGGGATGCCCGGGACCACTGCCCCATTTGGGATTGTATAGCACAAGCTCACCTACTTTCACTGATCACCTCCAGGTGCTCGTTGTCGCTTCTCACGTCCACGATCAGGCCGGTCGGCTCGAGCACATCGTAGATGATCAGCTTCTGCCAGTCTGTCTTCGCCAGGCGAGAAGAGACGATCATCCCAGAATACGGTCTGAGATCATTCCCATCCATTCCTCCGTACCACTTCCAAGCGATGACGTCACCTACCTTCACTGATCACCTGAACGGGAGACAGCCTACTTAGTCTCACACCACGAGGCATGTCTGCACTAAATCGACCTACATAGCACCATTCCATGCTATACCCTGGCCCTCCTTCAGCTTCAGATAGCCCGATAAGTCCTGATTTAGTGCATACCTTATCACAGCGAGCAAGTGTAATCATCCCAATATCTCCTTTCTTAAGATAGGGCCAGGAATCTTTCATTGCTTGGACAAGCTGTCCAATAAAAAACTTCTGCTCAGGCATCTCTAGATTTCTAGACGAGCTCATTAGCAATCACCAGGTTACCCCACATATCGAATGATCCGAGATGCAATGTTCCAGAAAAGAAGTGTCTTCCCTCTTTGTCTTCTGCATACGAAATATCATCGCCTGTTTTCTCAACCTTGGAAAAGATATTCTTTGCATGCTCAACCTGTTCAGGGGTTACATTCACATGCCACGGCCTCTCTCTACTTGCTGAGTTCCTTCCTTGAGCCACTGTTTCCTCCTTGGTATATCCATTGTACCACACTGGGTGGTCTCCTTGCATGCGCTAGGCCACTCAAGCTGGACAAACCACCCAGCAAAATCAAAGCGTAGAGTATGAATCCATCTCACCTAAGCCTCCGCGATTGAGTCAAGCGTGTAGTTGATGACATCAACGTACGGATCCAGCTCCTCAAATACATCATCTGAAACTGTCCAACGGTTGGTCCAGCTGTCTCCTTCAGATCCTCGAACAAGGAACCCAGACAGCACCAGGGTATCAAGACATAAACGCATGCCAGGATCATCATCATCACACTCAAGTGTTCCCTCACAGTCTCCCACAACATATGCTAGAACCTGAAGCTCAATCGCTGTTAGTTTCTCACCGCTAATATCATAAAGTATTTCCAAAACTTCTCCTTATCTTAGATGGGTAGCCGAGGAGGGATTCGAACCCTCACACCTTATAGATAGCGGATTTTGAGTCCACAGTGTCTACCATTCCACCACTCGGCCGCGCTGAGTGTTCTTAGTATCCTGCTCTCTTGAGAGCACTAATCGATGCATGCATCGGAAGACCGCTCGGATGCATCTCAATCTTTCGTGCCTTCTGAAGAATCTCATCTGCTGCGATCAGCTCATCATACGATGACGCATCTGCATCTTCGGCCACAGAGGCTGCGATGGTGACTGTCTCTCCTGTCTTCAGCTCTGATTCCACACGTTCCTTATGTCCCTCTCCGAACTTCTCAACCCGGGCGGCCTTGCATGCCCGAGCGACAGCGATCCGATCACCACGTCCGAACTGACTTCCATCGAGACCCTTGTGTGATCCCCCTTCCTGAAGCTTGAAGATCGGCTCTCCCTTGTACTGGATTGTTTGAGCTACGAAAGCCTTTCCATCCAGTGTTCCTTCGGCTTTGAACACAGCGTTCCCTTTCTTGTCTGTGCCGGCGAGATCAACGCTCTCGACCTTTACATCTTTCATTATGCAACTCCTTATAAATATGTGTTGGCATAACTATTATACATAAGGTGATCTCAGCTTTGCATGCGCAGAGATCCTAGCCTAGCGATTCAAGCCTATCTAATACCCACTCATATGGATCTTCATCGCCTGTCTTAATATCATAAGGCATTTTGTCATAAAAATAACCCTCTAGCTTTTCAAACACAGGCCCATGAAGGTTTTTTGGGTCGCCTTCAAGCGCATCTACAACAGATTGCTGTTCCTCTTCTGTCAATCCGACATCATCAAGTACTTTCTTCATGGCAGGCGACATCGACGTGTCAGACAAAGCTGAAGGAATAGCGGCGGTCGTAATATCTCCGGGATCTAGTCCCTTTCCATTGAGATAATCTCTCACCATTCTCAGGTGCTGAGCGAGATTAGGATATATCTCATTAAGTGATCTTGTTCCTGGTGGCCAGGATCCGCTTCCAACAATCGGCGGCATCCTAAGTGCCTGATCAAGTCCAGAGATTATATCTCTTACTGCGTGCGGGTGAGGCCTCTCAACCGACTCCCCCTTAAGTGCTCTAACAAAATCTGGATGTGCTCGAGATCTCATCGGTGAGACAACGGGATTCGCCATTCTCACCTCTTTGAGTATCATCTCTCTAAGCTGGCTTCTCTTCAATTTCATCGTTAACTTATTCCTCACCTATAACTATTCAAGAACAATCATACTATCTAGACTCACTATCTCAACTGTCTCACCTTGAAGTATCTTTCCCATCTTGCAACGACCAGGAACATCAGCTATCTCAGTTAGAACTCCTATCTTTTTCTCCTGCTTCCCAAACTTATCAACAATTGACATGACAAGGTTTCCCAGTCGAGGTGATAGAATATCATCCACTGGCTCAGTCACTGAATCATTAACAAGAATACAGTGAGATTTGGGAACACTAAATGTTCTGTAACTCTTATATGATGATGCGGTATCCATAGCAAATACATCCTCTTTTCCTACAGCAACAATTCTCGCTATCATGTGATTTATTTCTACGCTGCCTTCCCTCTTTCTTGTCGATCCAACGACAACAACGAGATCTCCTTCTTTTAACGAATCAGATTCCATCCTCTATAAATATTATCTGACATACGTTGTTACACGCCATCAGCAAAAGACATGGCTATCTCAGTAATCTTATTATCAGCAGAGTCTACTACAGTAAACCTGTGCTTTGCCACACTCAGCCGCTGTCGATACCCACTATCTGTAAAAACTACATCAATAGCTGTTCCGTATAATCCAGCATATTCACCCATTCCATTTGATTCCATTTCGTAGTCTTCTAGTTCCATAAATCTAAATGTGTAGTCTCCTCTCGCAACTGTAGCGAATCTACCATCACTCATTTGAATTAGATCACCTCTTTTCATTTTATCTTCCTCATTTGTCTTGTCTGTAGAGACACAATCTCACTATCCATGAGCACGTCCCACTTATCATATGTCGAATCGTACGCTGAATATGTTTTTTTCAGTATCACGCCTAGCCATCCAGTAAAGTACATTCCTCCCCAATGGGAGAATCTAATCCTCTCAATGACATCGCCCACATTCACTCAAGATCTCCGCCATAAATGGGAGGAAGAGTTCCGCTGAAGCATGATGGGGGATGACCTACCTTTTGAAAAGCAGGAGGTCGAGTTCCTGGGTGTAATTCATTCCACATAGCCATCGCACAGTCAAAGTCGTCAGCCCACCATCCGTCGCTAGAGGCTCGCTTGTCTTTTGGGATATCTAAGAGATGTCCAATATATTCATTTAGCTGCTTGCTCTTCACAGATAACCTCCATAGCTGTCCTTCTCATCCATGTTCTTGATCCATTGCCTGACATGATTAACACATTGATCCCGCGCTTGTCTACGATTAGCCAAACTTGCTGAGTATGTGTCATATCACATGGAAGTTCTCGCAGGTAACAATCTGGTCCAATCTTGACCAGATGACCAACATCAGGCTTGGTTCGTTTCACTACAACATTCCCGACTGGATTCCTCCAAAGTTATCGAGAGTCTCCTCAAGCTGATTGAGATTCTTAACATTATTCTTCAACTCGTCAATCTTCGCTTTTGACCGCTTCAGTTTACGCTTGACATTTGCGAGATTTCTCTCACTGTAATATGTGAGTGTTGAAGTGCATGCCACATTCACACGATTTGAATATAGATCATGGTCCGAGACAATCATTCCGCAGCCTGCGAGCATTGTCTTAGCTAGAAGGATAGATGTGCTCTTGGAAGATGCAATCACATAGATCTTAATGTCTTTGCGATGGTCTGATACATTCCAAATACCTCTATCATCAATCCTCTTGAACTTCTGAACAGCAGGCGTCAATCTCTCTGATATGATGTTGTAACGACGAGTCACGGCCTTGCTACCAATCGTTTGCCACCGGCCACGAATGTATCCTCTCAGGTCTCCCTCATTCATTTGCCAGTACACCATCATCAGTGTATCAACGTCATATCCAAAATACTCCACAGGCGGTACAGGTGTGCTACGATAGACTCGGGCCGAACTATTCCACATCTCCCTCATCGTGTAATCATGCTTTTGAATTGTGCCTTTTGGACCGGATGGGTATCGAGACAAAAGATCGTCAATGATCTTGTCGGATTGTTTCTTAGTTAGTTGTTCCATATTTCTTCCTATGTGATTTATTATACCCTAGTTGATCTCTTGTTTGCATGCGCAGAGACTCTATAGCGAGAAGGAGATATAACCTCATAGAGGCTTTCGATAAATTGATCTGTAAACTCTGTGACACTGCCATCGTTCCACATGATACGCCACGTTTCTTTTGCAGGATGAAACTCTATCAATAATCCTGGACCACGGGGAGCGGGCTCTCCGTAGACAAACTGGTGGGCATGTGTCATGTCAACATCTATTTTCTTTATCACGTCGCCAATGAGTAGACTCACTGCACCTTTCCAACGAGATATACGTTGTTTGCTATGATCTTTCCCTTTCCATACATCGACTCAAGTAACTGAAATGCAGTCATCTGATTCGGAGCGTTGATTCTAACCTCAAAATCTGAATAGTTAGTCCTAACCATAGCTCTCCACACCCACATATTATTCTCCTACACAATGATAGAGTCGAACTTAGCGTTTGTCCTATCGAGCTCTCCCCTTAGCTCTTCCTGAAACTCACCCACAGTGATCACCCTATCTGAAAGGGCCTGAAGAAGATTTTCCATCTTGCGACCATTTAGATTCGCAGTGCTTGGATTGATCTTCTTCACACCTGCGTCTTCAGTGAGAATATCTATCTCTTCCTGGCTGAGTCCAGCAAGATTTGCGATGGTGAGAATTCCAATCTCTGCAGATGTATATCCTTCACCATAGCGTGTGTTCCTAACGTTCTCTCGTGTCTTTAGCTTCATGATTTTCCTCCTATGAAATGCTTACTCGGCTAACCTCATCAAATCCCCGCTCCCTTAGTGAGAGGAAAAAGATGTGTCCTGCTCCACCAAACCTGTTCTTTTCAGTTGTGAGAACTCTACAGCCCATAAGATCGTCATCTTTCCTCTCAACATCTAGGCTCATCATCGCATCAACCATGTGCTTTAGAACATTTGCTCCAGCCATCTGGCCATTCTTTGTCACCTGTCCAATGATGACTGCGTTGCAGAAGTGTTCCTTACAATAATCAGTGATCGAAAGTAGAGCTCGTTCAGCTGTCTTTGCATTTGTCTGATGTTTTCCATACTTTCCATCATTCAGAGTCTGAAGACTATCAACAATAAGGAAGAACGGCTTTCCAGGATTCTTTTCCCTTAGCTCATCGCAGTTCTCAAGCAGCTGTGGAACCATCGTCTCTTGACCTGCAGAGAATCCATGCTTCAACCTTAGTCTCTCCACTGTCATCTTAAGTTGATATAAAGACTCCTCAGCTGTGTTGAATAGAACCTGTGACCCATGACCTGTCAAGCTATTCGCAAGTTCCAGCATCATTGTGGTCTTTCCTGCGCCGGGTGTTCCTGTGAACAACGTGACTGCAGATGGTGTAAATCCCTTCCCGCCCAGTGCATCATCAAAATATTCCAGTCCTGACTTCACTCTCTTTCGTAGAGCGTCAGGAACTTGAACATCTAAAATGTTTGTTCCATTTGGAATTTCTTCAATCTGAGTCTTGATTCGCACGTATATCTCCTTATCTGCGATTATCTATAGGATATTATCCTGACGATGTCTGTTTATCCATCGTGACAACAATGTCACCGGGATGTGGTTTGAAGTATAGCTTGCATCCAGGAAGGATTACCCAACAGCGACGCTGTCTACTTGGACCTGGATCCGACGCCTCTCCGTCTGTTAGAATAATATGTCCATCAAACTCGTTAAGATTCTTCTTCACGTGTGACTCAACAGCGTGGAAACTAGTCCCTCCGCTCCGATGTCGGACAGGAGGCGGCTTCTGTCCCCGTCGCCACTTGACCATATTCTTTTCATCAACACTGTAATCAAAGGGAATCAATGTAAAGCTTGTAAGGCGTCCTAGCTGATTAAGAGCACCGAAGAACATCTCAACCTCTTCATCTCCCACAGATCCTGACTGATCCATGTACACAGCGACTGATGCACTATGACCGCGCTTGACTCCTGGATGGATATAAGGATACTTACGATTAACTTTCTTGTGAGTCCGTGCCTTGTTAGCTCTCTGACTCATACCGCAGAAACTCTGAACAACCCTCTTCCAGTTTACAGAGTCATTAACCATCTTTCTTAGAACCGATCGTGTCTCAGCTGAAACTGATCCCCACTGTCCATTCCTATCGCATCTCTTCACAGCATCTGAAACAGCTTGCTTGAGCTTCCCTTCAGCGATCTGACGATCCTCATCAGAGAGATCTCCCCACCCATCGTGATCATCCATTTCAACAGGAGATCCACCTTCGCCTTCCCCGGGCTTACCTTCCTCTCCTGGTGGCGGCTCAATTTCCTCGCGATGCTCCATAAGCTTTTGCATATACCATTCAGATGCTTTCCCTGTTGGGAACGACACGATAAGGTCAGACATCTTCTGCCATCTCTTCAAGGATTCTGGATCCTTCACCTTACTTAGATCAAGTGCCTTTCCAGGATACAGTCCACCCTCTGGAAGCTCATTCACTGGAATAAGACTGTTGATAGCCAAATCAGTGGCCACGTTCCAAAGGAAGTGTGGGTCCTGCTTCCGACCAGTACAGTGCTTGAAGATAAGGTGGTAACACTCATGCTTCAGAAGCCCTCGTACCTGAAGAGATATCAGTTTCATCACAAATAGTGGATTCCACAGCAGTAGAAACTCAGCGTCCCTAATCGTGACTCCAGCTGTTGAGATAGACGTGGTTTTGTGCTTCGACACCTTTCTAAGAAGGGTGCTAAAGAACGGCTCATGAAGAAGCAAGTTAACCAGATGCGGTGTGAGACTAAAACTATCAGCCTCGGCCATCAGCTTCTCCAGCTCCTCCTTATCTTCATCAGTCAATACCGGAAGGCCTATGTCAGTGCTATCGCTCTTAGCGGCAACAGCATTCAATGACATTCTAACCATGTTATCGCTTATAAGACTTGAATAAAACATTTTGTTCCTCATATAATCATTATATTACAGGTGACCCTGCTTTTGCATGCTAGCATTTCATCTTGTGAGACGTGAGCTATCACGCCTTCTCAGCAGCAGTGACTGTCTCAACAACGAGCATTCCAATGAACTTGTGAACCGCCCGGATGTTGGGGACATTGTTGGTCTCAAGGACTGAGTTGAAGAAACTAACAATCATCTCTCCCGACAGCTTCTTGATGAAGTCGCAGGCGTTCTTGGCCTGACTCAGATCCCATTCATTATCCTTGCAGTGATCAACTAGCTTTTCAATGATTGCATTATGCTTGTCATTCCCAAGCTTCATAACCTTCTTCTTCGAATCCTTCCAGTTATCCAGAATATCCTCAGCAGAGATCTGTGACTCAAAGTTCTGTACGAAGTCTCGGAATGCAAGTGATGCCTCCACACCGATGAATCCTGTACTCAGCGCATAGAACCCTTCCGGTGGTTCTGACCCACACACATCTTCAGGAATCCACTGTGCAGAGACCAATGCTACGTTCAGCTTCTCGTATGAACGAGGCGTCGGATAAATCTTACCTGGCTCAATCTGAGTTGTGTGTCGGAGATGTGCTGGGTAGTGTCGAATGAAGTCAATCATGACCTCATCAATCCCATTATCAGATGCCCAGTTAATCCAATCCTCATTGGTGGGCTCCAAGTCTACAGTCCAGAATCGGTCCAGCAACGCCGGATCCATCTCATTTACCTGATATTCAGGAGATGCGTTAACGGCACAGAAGATCCGGGTTTCCGGATGCAACCTGTTTCCGTTCAGTTCCCTATCCAGAACAAGCTGGAATGCGCACTGTTGAACCTCAATAGTTGCTCGGTTGATCTCATCCAAGAAGAGAACAACAGGTTCCCGACATGCACGAAGCAGCCAGTCAACCGGACAAAACCGTGTGACACCGTCAACCAGTTCAGGAAGACCAATGATATCTCCTTCCGTCATCTGTGCCAGTCGGCGATCAATAAGCGAAAGACCATCTGGGCAACCATCAACGGTGATGTTGCTCGAAATCTGATTCACCAGCTGTGACTTTCCAATCCCGTGAGGGCCTCTAATGAGGACTGCCTGTGAGGCCGGAAGAACCGCAGCGACGTTTACAAAAGTTTTAATATCCATAGTAGCCATGATGTTTTTCTCCTTGGTGGCCTGTTACCTTTATTATACTACCTTTTATTCAACTTTGCATGCGCCGGAAAATCCCGGTGCCTTTTGAACTCTGTGAAGCTTTGTTGCTCTTTCCCAGCGACGACCTGTAGAAGATAAGAGAAGATAATATCCGTCATCATTACTATCAATGATAATTGCACAATCATCTCCATTTTCAACAAGGTCTCCTATCCTCAATGACCACGTTCGTTTCTTCTTTGGCGTCTTAGAGTCAGACTTGGTAGAACGCGTTGTCGTTTTGTTTCCCGACATCGCAGCTTTTATCTGTTTCTTGTATCGCTTGGGAATTGCCAAAGCAACCTCCTACCCTATTATACATAATATGATGGCTCAATTACATGTGGGAATCTTAGGTTTTTGTGAGAAATATTAGCCATATTTGTTTCGAGATGTGATACACTCAGACTCATAATCTACGAGGTATGTGTATTCCTCGCCCTCGACATCCCAATTCTTCTCTGAGATAACAAAGGGCTTATTATCATCGAGTAGCTCAGTCTTACGATCTCCGTCTGGCTCATTATAAGGAAGAGAATTAAACGATCTAATTCCCCCTACACCTTGTGCCTTTGCGATCAAGAGAACAAGACCTGTCATCGTTTTTTCATCGATAAAATTCTCAATCCTCGGCCTTAACGTTCCGCCGTCGAAATGAACGTAGCATCCTGTGATTCTACCATCGGGAAATCTCACTCCCAGTATTGCATGTGTACTCATATCTCCTCCTCATTGATCACAGCCAATTCACTCTCTCTCCACCGTGATAGCGACCACGATGCTAAATCCCAGAGAACCACGTGCTCTCCGCCCACAGTCTTTACAATCATCCCCATGCCAGGATGTCCATTTCCTCGCCACTTCATTTTCACAAGATCACCAACTTTCACTTACTACCTCCATTTGTCTCTCAATATTTCCATTGATCTTGCCACACTGCCACAGAATTTCGAAGAAGACGCCGCGTTTGCCGACAATCAGCCCGTATCTTGCGATCACCGACCTGTGGAAAGGTGGTCCAGTCCATCTGATCACATCACCTACTTTCATTTCATTCCTCTTGCTGTCAACAACCAATAATCAAAAGATGCGAGTTGGCCATCTGGACCGAGCACTTCCCATCTCGCATCGTCACGATCGCTGCGTCGCAGAATAAGTAGCGGAGCTCCTGCTTCCGCCCATCGTCCAATGAAGAGGTGAGGTTGACGCCTCCACGTCTTCACCGCGGGGTGGGACTTCCTAAGTCTGACTAAATCACCGACTTTCACTAATCACCTCTAGGGCATTCTCAAACGCTGTTGCTCGTAGTCCATTTTCGTACATGATGTGCCACAACTTGTTGTAAAACAGATCCTTCATGAGAAGCAGACCTTTCATTCCCATCTCGTGGTCTTCTACCATGTCACCCGCTTTCACTAATCACCTCGACATCAAGTGGGTTAGCCCACATCAACCGATTCGAATCCGAGCCGGAAGACATAACAAGAGCAATCTTGAGAGGGTCGTTTTCATCAATCTCTAGAACGATCCCAGTAACAGGTGCTCGACCGTGAGTGCGCTTTACACTTACCAGATCACCGACTTTCATGCCGCATCCTCAATCTTCTTAAGAAATGTTGAACCTGTCAGAATAAGGCGACCCTCGTTGTAAAGCACTTCAAAGCGGCGCTCAGCCACTTCATCCTTACGGTCTGTGTGGATGGGAGTAAGCTCTTCAACAATCACTCCATACTTATCATACGGAACGTTGTGCACCAGGTCACCGGGTTTCATGAATAACCTTCAGTGCACTTCGTGCCCACCACCCAAGCGGATGAGACTCAGAGCCCCACAAGATTCTACACTCTATGCCTCGACACGCCAGCACCAGACCTATGCATGTGATATCACGTTCTTCATCGTAGAGTGCAACAACAAGATCACCTGGTTCTGGAGCACCGCTATCTTTCATCGATCACCACGAAACTCTCAAAGCGTAGATCAGCGGCACCACCAAAGCCTTTCCGACCACATAACCGAATGCGCCGACTATAAATATCATACCCACTCCTTTGACCATGCCGCTGACCATGCCGCTATCTTTCATCGATCACCTTACAGCTCGACCTAAACCATCTACCTGGTCCTTGACTAGTCAAAATACCCAGCGTTCCTGCCTGAGACGTACTAGACGGAAGATCGGTAACGATACCGATGTGCCCTGTCTTCACGTGCTTGACGAGATCACCTGGCTTAAATGTTCTCATCTACCACTTCCAATAGTGCTTTCATGTGATACGATATTCCAAAGCTCGGCCACAATACAATTGCGTCATTCCACACATCGCAGTCGGGATCACGATCCCTCGACCACCCTCTTAGCTTGAATGCGACAATCATTCCGATCTCACGCTCTTCACCCTCCATGGGTTCCTCCTTCACGACAACAAGATCACCGAGTTCCACTAATCATCCTAATATCTCGAGAGTCAGCACCGGCTATTTTTCCATCATCAAAAAGAACACACCACTCCCAGACAATAGTCCTTTGACATTTCTTTCTCGAATCCCTCTCTTCAGCCCACATATCGTCAATGACAATCCCATTCATCCCAAGTGCGTGATCATGTACCAGGTCACCTACTTCCATAGATCACCTCCATAGTGTTACCAGCATTCCGAACTCTCTATCAAACGTGTAGAGGAGGCCCTCATAATCAGTGAGTCTCATCTCCCTTAAGATGCACTCTCTCTTAAACTCAGAGTGTCCAAGCTGTCTTGAAAGATTGTTAGCGAGCCCTAAGAGATAAAATGCATTTCCCTTAGGCCCAGTCAAATCAATCTCAATAGGGGTTTGTCCTCGAGGTCGTTCTGCTATGGGCTTAATCATCGATCACCTCAATATAGGCAACGTCCTCGTCATTTCTACCGCCTGGCCCAAGAACGGGACAGTAGTAGTCGCCCATTCTATCTTCATCATCTGGTTCTATAAAGTATGGCTCCTCTATAACTGCTGCCATGTAGAATTTTGTCCTATAGACAGGATACTTAGAGTTCCAAACCTTTACTAAGTCACCTCTTGTCACGAAATTGACCACCTGCAAATAATCTTCTCTAGCCACACTGGAATATAACTCCAGCTCCATCCGCCCCTGCTGTCCCAGCTTTGTGTTCCAGTAAGTCTTCCTGTATCTAAAACTCTTTCCATCAATTCATCGTGCGGATAGACATACCATGTATTGGAGACTTTATCTTCAAATGCTATGTGAATGTCTTTTCCACAATAGTGTTTATCAAGAACTGGCCTCCCTTTCAGCTGGACTTTGAGAACTCCACCATCTTCAGATCTATAAAAGAGTATATCTGCTCCCCACTTATCTCCATTGATCGTGAAAGCCTCAAGGTATCCCCAGTTTGTCATGACTGACTTCAGCCTTGCAGAGTTAAAAGACTCCTGCTCCTTCCCGCTGAGATCATTATATACAGTTGATTCACCTAGCCAGCATCTAGTACTCATGATGTCACCTGCCGTATCATTGGTTTTATTGTATAACAGGTGAGAATCAAGTTACATGCGCTAAAGTCTACAAGTAGGAAGATAGCCACTCCTCGTCTACTCCAAGCTCAACCACACCGTCACATAAAATATCATAGATAACTTTTTCCTCTGTTCCCATTGCACGTTCATTCTCTACATCATTGTAGAGAAAAGCACGAGGAACTCCTACATACTTTGCGATTATCAAAACTGGTCCACGATCTGGAATAATAGCACCAGATTCATCTGACGATAATACCCACACGAGCTGGCCAACCTCGAACATACAAATAAGTATGTGATTCAAATATGCACTTCAATTTCTTATGGCCTCCAGGCAATCGGGGTGCCACCATGAGAATTGTTGTGGCATCGTGGGATGAAAAACCCTAACCTCTTCTTCGTTGTCGATGTCATCTACAACCACACCCATGTGCTTGTCACTCTTAAGATGATCAGCCAGCGACTCAGACTTGATGAGAACAAGATCTCCGTTTTTTAGCCTATCCTTCACTGACCACCTCCAATTCATATTCCCACGCAGGAAGACTTCTGCTATAGACAAACCAAAAGACATGCCAGCACGGACCAAATGAAGGTTCTGCGGCAGTGTTCAACTCCATAATCACCCCGAGTACGTCATCGTCTTCCATTCTTACCAAGTCACCCATTTTCACTTAACACCTCAAGATCGTTTTCATCCCAGTACTCTATTCCGTCTGGATAGAATACTTCCCAGATTGTACCTTCTGGACCGCCGTATCTGACCCATGTGAGAATGATACCCGGACGAAGCCATGCGTCTCGGAACCAGTTGTCATCGGGAATGTGACTTCTATTTTGCACTACTAGATCACCCCGCTTCACTGATCACCTCTTCACTGATAGGATACTCAAAGTTAACTGTGACTACACTTGATGATACCTCCTTGGCACCGTTTCTTAGGTGAAAGTCTCTTGCCATCTCTGTGCGAGGAGAAAGTGTGACCACTCGCTTGATGCCCAGATCATTCTCTCTTACCTCACGTAAGAGCTCATTAATGATTGCTTTGCCCGCACCTCTTCGAAGACTCCAGACAGTGTATGGAACATAGACAGACCCATCTTCTGATGTGAGTCTGCTAAGCGACATGATGTCTTGTGGGACGTCCCATGTCCTGGCAACGCAACAGAAAGCGATGTACTCGCCAGCCTCGTCTTTCAAGCCATAGACTTGTCTTCCCGGATATGTCTTGTATGAGACACCCAGCTCAGGCCTGACAGGGTCGCCGTCTTTCCAAAGGTTTGGCCTGTCACTCACAATCTCAATCTCGTATTTCATTTACCTTCCTAACATAGCTGACAGGCCACCACTTTGCAAAGCCTTCGTGAAGAACCTGTATCAGGTGCATACCATTCCTGTGACTCTCGGGTGGACAATCTTCAATCAACACACCGATGATAAACTCTTCCTGCCCTTGTACACCGAGCATTCCAACCTCGACCAGATCACCGACTTGCATTGAGTACCTCGAGATTTCCGGGCCAAGTCCTGAGCATCGTTCCTTGCGCTGTAAGTACAACAATCTTCTTGCATCCGGCTGATCGATACGTTTTAGTGTCCACAACTTCATCAACAATGACACCTATAGTATCAGCATGGGCATCTGCCAGGGGCCAATGGGCTTTTTTGAATCTTACCAGATCACCGACTTTCACTGATCACCTCGAGATGGTTCGGCAAGAATGATACAAGCTTGCTGTTAATGAAAACGAATGTTTCGTTCCGCTTCTCACGAATCTCAAAGATGATTCCGGTATGACCCAGGCACATCTGGGCCACGTTGAGGGATAGACCCTCGTTCTTGACCTTCACCAAATCACCGACACTCATTTAATTAGTTCCACTAGTATTCCGAACCCAACCCAAAGTGGATAATGAGCAAAGCTAATAATTCCTCGCCAGTGAAGTATTCTTGGAAGATAACTATAGTCCCATATTCTAATTCCTTTTTTAACTGCTGGAATTCCTACAAGAAGTTCAACACCCCAAATCCAAAAAGGGTAAGTAAGATAGCGAACGATATCATCTTCTATTAGCCACCCAATGAAATCAAACCCGTAAGATAAGCCTATAGCGTATATAGGGAACATCAATAGTGATGTATGTCCCACTAGACTGAGACGTCTGTGAATGATGAGATCTCTTAGTGCAGTAAAGCATAGCTCTACAGCTAACCCAAAACAACCCCAGAAAGCTAGTTCACTAATCATCATTGATCACCTCCAGATGATGAGAATACTCGTGGTGCACGCCATCAAAAAACACCACACCAATGTCAGCACCACCCGGGATACCTTTGTCTTTTTTATACGAAATAATAATACCCATAGAGCGAGGAGTTTTATGCGGATTGTATTCAATATCATCCCACGTCTTCCTCTTCACAAGATCACCGACTTTCATTTCGTGCTCCGCATCGAATGAGCAAATAGTCGTCAAAAGATGCAAGCGCACCGCCTGGACCGAGTAGCTGCCACCGACCAATAGAGTGGTCACACTCTTCAAGAACAAGGAGGGGCTCTGACTCGTCTGCCCACTTCCCGATGAAGGGGTGCCCGAGCCTTCGGTAACTTTTCCTCCAGCGCTGCACTGCCGGATGAGACTTCCTGAGCCTTACCATGTCACCCTTCCTCATCAATCACTCCAATCTTCTCACCATTTTCATATGCACTTAGTGTAGCGACAAGATCCAAGACTTCAGCACAAATATCAAGTCCAATTGCTTGCATTTCCATAAGCGCCTTGAGCTGCATAGATTCTAAATCTACTTCAATCTCCCCCTCTCCGTAGTCAACAATCATACGCTTAATCGAAGGACCAGTTACAATTCTATGCTCACTGAAGACTGGGATACTGGAAAATCCTTTTTTATACATGAGAAGTTCAACAGCATCCTTAGCCTCTCTGAGGCCACACCCCGACTCTGTTCTCACAGCTTTAATTGCAGCAATTTTCTTTGTTGCTTCAAGAGCTTCTAGAACTTTTAAATAAGTAGACCGTTTAATTCTTATGAGCACTGATTACCTCCAAGAACTTTGTAGCAACATTTTGAAACGTTGTGTTCCCATGGCAGTTCCACATGATATAAGCTCGAGGTTCGAAGGATGTAAGCCACTCTAGAATTATTCCTTCTCCGTGAAGTGTACCGTGCCTGTGCTTTACCAAATCACCGACTTTCACTGATAACCTCTATCAAGCTTGCTTGAATAGTTCCAACCTTGTCAGCGCCCACCCACATTACAACAGGGCACGTGTACGGATTTGTCTCCTTATCAAACGTCTTCCACTCTAAGAAGAGCCCGAGCTCATCGGTGTCCCTTCCTTCCTTCCTTCTTACCAAATCACCTGCTTTCATTGATCACCTCGATCGTTTCTTCCCACTTTCGAAGACCTCCGACTAATTGTCCATCTTCATAAAGAACATTGCACCAATCACCATCCTCGGTGACCGCCACCACTAGACCGTGTTCTTCAAAGTGGCTGTCGTATATCAAATCACCGAGTTTCACTAATCACCTCAACTAACCTAGCGTTCCGAACCATCACTGTCTCCGTACCAAATAGTACCTTGTATCGATAGCTAGTCGTGAAATCCCCATTAGGATTTCCGTCTGGCTCTGCATGTCGATATTTTTCGACAACAATGCCGACTCTACTGCTACAACGCTCCTTAACTGCATCACCGATCTTCACTTTGAATCTCCTGCAAGTCGTTTGTGTCGGCACCTTGAAGTTCGCCGTCGCTGTAGAGGACAAGCCATTCCCACGCAATATCTTTATGCGAATCGTGGGCTGCTTCAGAGTCTGAGCCGCAAGGCTCAATCCATGCGCCACTAACAATAACACCGTTTCTACCGAGTGCGTAATCATATATCAGCTTACCGACTTTCATCCCACCGCCTGTAGCTGTTCAGGATATTCTTCTTCGCAGGGAAAATCTTCACCCCAGTACACCAAGACCATATTCCAACGGTCGGACCATCCAAGAACCAAACCAATTCTCGTCCACTCTTGTGTGCCGACGGTCGTCAGCATTACTTGATCACCTTTTTTCATCGGGTCACCTCTACCATATCTGGCATAATCGGGCTACACCTGCCATCTGACCACAGCACTATGGGCATTCTTACGGAGTAAAATCCATCTCCTGCCTTTCGTAACTCAAAGTCCACAATGACACCAGGCATCCTCGATTCCGAGTTTAGATTCTTTACCAAATCACCGACTTTCATGTGTCAGACTTAACGTGTGAAACAATAGATCTCTTGAGAACCCAAGAGGGAATAGTATGCTCCTGGCCGACAAGAGAGATCGGTGATACAATTGTACATTTTACCCAGCAAGATTTACCTCTGCTGTACTTGACGTTCTCATTTCCAGATTCGTCAATGACCTTCTTCTTCTTTTTTCTACTACCAGTTGTACGAAAAATAAGCTCTTTTACCTCCATAAGAGTTCCACTCGGGAGACTCATCCACGCCCATGAGCTAGCCAGATTTCGCTTCTCCCTATAGTCCATAAACTTATCAAAACTAATTGAATCAACGATAACAGTGTCACTAGGGTTAAGCAATGGCATAAATTACTCCAGATAAATATTGTTTAATTACTGCTTACCAATATTATAAGTTTTAAGAATATAAGTTACACGTCTTAGAAATAAAGCTGCCACACATTATCACATTTTACACCGTGACCTTGTAAAGTAATTCTTCTATCGTGTGATCGAAACTCAGTTTTCTTTAAAATTTGATGAGCTATATCTCCAATGCGATAGATCATTTTTCCTATTGTGTACGTATTAATCTGATCTTTTACATTCACGCTTCATCTCTCTTTCGAGGAAATAATTAAAATGGTCAACTAGGAGATATGCTGTGAAAAAGAAGCACTCGGTGAAGATAGGAGATTCTGTAAAAAATCTTGAAACAGGTGAGGTTGGGACTGTTGTAGAAATTATTATGTCTTTAGGGGTTCATTTTGGCTATATTGTTGAAACAAATAAAGGAATAAAGAGATGGATAATTAAAAAAGAAAGCTTCACTAAAAAAGGTTAAGAAGCACTTTCTATCTTCCACGTGTTGTTTAGCTCCTTGGCTCCCTTAGCTGTTTCAGACAATGTCCGCATCGCAGCCACTCTGTACTTGCCTGTAAAGACCTCATTGACGCTTACTGCTGGAGTTACATTATCTTTCGGGTGGAATGATATAATATCGCACAGACTAGCCTTTGACTCACCAGTAAATACAACGTAACATCGATCACCAGCGGCCCATCCTTCATATTCTAGTATCAGATCAGTCTTACGCTTTGATAGCTGTGAAGGCTTTCGCTTTGCTACTTTTGTCTTTGTCTTCTTTCGCTTTGCCATGTACTATATTCCTATTGACATACCCATTAGAACATCATGCTGAGTGCCTTTCTTCCGTGTAAGTCTACTCATTTTCCCTCGCTATTCTGGCTATCGCATCTTTACACCTAAGCTTTCTAACTTTCAGCTCCTGTATCAGATCTCTTTCTTCATTATTTGGATTTCTAATCTCATTTAACAAGTCAACTTTTTTATTCAGAAACCTATGTCTCTCTTGCAAAATCTTAAGTCTTAAAAATTTTCGTTCACTACTCATCTATACCAATTATCCTTTTCTATATTATACAAAATAGAAATGAACTTTACACATATGGCAAATTCAATTATCTACTTTTTTAAAAAATAACTTCTTTTCAACACCGTCAATATCTAGATATGTAAAAGAAGTTTCAGCATCATCGATACTACAAGTTTGATAAAGATCATCTGACACCTGCTCTGGTGATTTTTTAATTTCACCAGACACCTGCTCTCTAACTACGGGCAGGGATACGAGCCTAAAGAATCCTGTATCCTTATCTTTTCTGATACCTGTAACATCTTCTTGAGAATAAAAATTTTCTATTTTCCTGATTGTTTTTCGAGACATGCCTCTCCTGTGTCTACAACTATGCACAACTGTAGCGGTTTTCCCTGATGATACTCAGCAAAGTCCCGTATACATAGCTTCATTATTTATTTTCACCATTTGACAAGCTTAGAACAGATTCACTATTCTGTATTACCATGGGTTCTGAGTGCAGGCAATCTCTATACAGATATCCATCACTAGTTGGATTTACCGCCGTCATCAATCTACCGTTATACAAAATCAAATCACCCGGCTTTACACAAGTTGCTGAAATTGAATGGGTAAACTGGTATGTTTTCTTGAAATGTTCCATGCATTCCTTCTCAGATTACATATATTATACACACTGAATCTTAACTGTACTATTCAATCTTGATTTCTTCCCATTCGCCGTGCCAGTTTGTATAGCGAACTTTCTTAATTCCTGCTTTGTGAATTTCAGACATACACAGGACACATGGTTTTGCCATGGTCAACTCATGGCTACACTTCTTAAACCTGAGAACTTCTATTACGTCACCAGGCTGAGCAAATCTTAGAACATTCATTTCTGCATGCATGTGTGATGCCCACGTTCCATCTTCGTACTGCCTTCTAAATCTTGGGTGTGTCTTGTCTGTATTTTCACCGATCTTAACAACCCTACCGTTGCGCTTTAAGATTGCTGCAAGGTGATAAGTTCTTCCGTTATTTATAGCAAGATTTTTAGCTCGATAGTACACTTGGCATAATTTCCCCCTCTACCTAGTCTATCTCGACCCAGATAATTTCTTCAGGCGTAAGAACTGTTTCTATTCCACCCACATTTCTAATCATGTATCTTTTTGATTCTATGGGCCGCACTCTTAGAAGAGAGTGATCTCCTGAGGCGGATTCCGATCCGAGCTCTTTTACACACAGTGCTAACAAAGAGTTGTGTCTAAACAAGCCCACCATAGATTCATCAATGAGTGTCCACGGACAACTTTCAGTTTCACGAAGGAGCAAGTCTGCTTTTACAACTCCTCTTGAAGCAAGCCATTCAAGCGCTGAACGAGAAAGACAAAATTCTCCTGGACAGTCATTGTAGACAACATGATAAGCTTTATTATCTTTCATTTCTATTTCTTAAGCCTCATTCCCGTGCAGGCAGAGACTTCTCTATTAACTTGTAACGTAAAGGACCGTAACTCCTGCAGGTGAAGTTGTCCCAGCCTCTGCTGCTTCTCTCACACACCAGTGACTAAACCCTGTTGCAAACACTACACCCCCTGGGATAACATAGCTACGAGTAGAGCTTGCAGCACATTCAACGACGATGTCTGCTGCTGTTGTACCAGCTTTTGCAGTAGTACTATCAGCAAGCTTAAAATAAACTGAATATGCAGCGCCATTTGTAATCTCTATCATGTAGAGAGTCCCAGGGGCACCCGTCGTATTCGTTGCTGCTGTTCCGCCGGGTGCGTCATCCTTGACTAATTTTGAAGCCAGAGGGTTAGATTGATTTGTAACTGTAACTGCCATGACCTAAAGAATCTCCCAGTTGTTGATATAACAACTATATGTATTCACTATTTTTCTTCTTTATGATGCCTCGATGATTATAAGTTTCACAATAATCACCATCATCACTCTTTAAAGTTCCTTTCGATACTCTTTCAGCATATCTTTTCTCTATATCTCCAGACCTGCTCCTCTTCTTCCAGAAAAGATTTAACACTGGCGTCACACACAAGACTTTCATTCTACTCGTAAGCAGGTTCAACATATCTAAATTCATATCCGCACAGGACTGTAAGAAGTCCATCTGCTAAAACAAGATGATGCTTTTTGACACCATTTAACCAGAACTCTGAGTTTTCACTTCCCATATACACAACAATATCTATGGGCTTGCAGGTCCTTTGGATGCCAGTAATCTGGAGTGTGTTGAACACCTTAGATCCTACAGACTCTGGAGGCTTATCCTTTGTCTTTATATATTTCTCACCAATAGTCTCTCTGATTGTGAATCTCATTCTTGATTGAGTCCACCGATTGAGAATTGGTCTTAAAATCATTCCTACTTCTAAATCAGAAACTTTCAAATCTATCAAACTCCTCGTCCACGTCTCTTTGCAATATACCCTCTGGTAACATTAATGACATTTCCATCAACTAAAATTGGATATACAATTTGACCAGTTTCAGACACCTCAGGCGGGGATGTAACCATCCCGGGAACAACTGTTTGAGGTCCACCATTTCGATACCAGATTAAATCTCCTGGTTGAACATAAGGCTTGGTTGTCAATTCAAGCAATCTACCTTTCATAGATGATAGAATTTTATTTACAGACCACGTGTCAATAAATGTATCTGTATCTTCAAGCCATGCCTTGACAGCTTCTAGTGCCTTTGCGGTGCCCGGATGAGTAATCCAGTAATTGTGTGTGTACGCTTTTGAGATCTTTACACACTGCCTAAGCTTTTCAATAGTTTCATCATCAGGTGTGTACGGTCCTTCTATTTTTACTTTATTTGCCTCTTCCAAAAGAGCAAGCATAAATGACTCCTGTTTCTCAGAAAATTTTCTTCCGCTGGACGCAATTCCAAGAAAATCACTTAGGATAGAAGATCTATGATTCATTCCAGGAGTGCTAAGAGCATCTCTAAGCTTCTGAACTAGATCATTATCTCTATCAATAGTAGGAAGACCTTCAAGTATTAGATTGTCAAGCCACGCTCTCTGCTTAGTAGAAATATTTCTACCTGCTTCGAGCTTATTCTTCATATCTTTCATGAATCTACATCTATAGTCATTACTCAATCCGTCATTTGAATAGAGCTCAATGAGGCTCTCAGTCTGTGACAATCGTAGTGTTCTGCTTTTTCTCATTGTAGATACAACCTTTATTTTATTGCTTATAAATATATTATACTTTATTGAAGCAAAGATTACACAAATACCTAATCTTCAAGACTAAAAAACACGGAGTCTGAGCATAGGTTTCTTTTCTTACCAGCAACTCCAATCTTGCTATTTCTCTTCACTCTTTCTGAGTTATAGACTGGATCAAGTGAATCCTTCCACAGAAGTCTTCTTTCTGCAAGTGCAATCATCTCTTTGTGTTCTGAAGAATCTCTCCCGTCTGTGGGAATCGGTATCCATAGGACTCTCATATCCAAAATTTTTCTAACAGCTTCCTGTCTTGTAATTTCTGGATTATTCTTAACCTGTGTAGACACAAGTCTAGCGAGATGAGGGCTTCCACTTACTGGCTCCCTAGAGTCAAGATGGGAAATCATCCGTTCGTGAAAAGATCTTCCGTGAGTTTTACCCACATATAAAATCTTTCCACTGTCATCTCCAAAGACATAGACACCCACTGGATCTTCATTGCCCAAAGACATACATGCTAAACTTCTCACTGAGAGATCGCCGAGCCTGGGAGCATCCTTAATCAGACATTCTATAAGTGTCGAAGTTTGACCAACTGTGAAGTCTGATATTTTATCTACATCTACTATATGAGCTTTTGTTGTATCTTTCATTTTCTCAACTCTTAGATTTTTGAAAGCCTGCCTATTGGAACATCCCAGTTCTTGCCTGAAACATTTACTATCGCCTTCTTTCTTTTAATCCTAACAATATTACCGGTACACTTCCCGGACTTTCGACCCTCGAATGATACTGTATCACCTTCTCGAAGCTCATCTTTGAGTTTCGCTGTGGTCTTATTTTTTCGTCGTTTACCCTCGCTTGCAATAATATTCCAGGCTTCATAAACTTCCCCGTCAGACCAGGTCAAGCACATAGTCTTTAATATTTCTAGATTTTCTTTGATCAAGCTGCCTCTTTAGATTCTGCTTTTTTCATATTGACAACGATATCTTTTTTGACAGAGAACTGAAGCTCATCTCCCGGTGTGATTACCCATACCCTTCGCATCCGTGCAGGAGGCGGTTCTGATGCGTAGCCATCTGTAAGAATAATGTATCCGTCATACTTGTCCATGTTTTTGTGAGCATGCTTCGTAGGTGCTGTAAAATCAGTTCCTCCACAACGTGTGCGCTGAGGTCTTACTGATGCACCTTTTCGCCAAGTAATCTTATTCTCTACATCAACCTCAGTATCAAAGTAATAAACATCGAATGATGCTCTCTTTGCAAGATTCTCAAGCTCTCCGAATAGAAGTGCCAAGTTTTCATCACCAACTGATCCTGATTGATCTACATACACTGCCCAAGAGGATGTGTACTTTCTACGGCTACCGGGATGGATTCCAGGATATTTCCGATTAATTCTTCTGATGCTTGTATCTCTGCCTGCTCTCTTCTTAGTTCCAACAGCAGACCGAAGAACTGAACGCCAGTCAACTTCATTACTTACCATCTTTCTAATTTCAGCTCTCATAGATGATGGAACAGATCCCCAACTATTTGAAGAGTCAGCTTTCTGTGCAGCTTCCTTGAGGACTTGCTTAATCTTTCCTCGAATAAGTTCTCTCTCTTCTTCTGACATTTCGCCCCAGCCTTCATGACTGTCCATGCCTCCAATTGAAATACCCTCTTGTTCAGATTGTTGAATTGCATTTGATACCTCTTCATCTTCAAGAAGCCGAGAGAAATACCACTCAGAAGACATCTCCTTAGGGAATGATGCAATCTTTGCCGAGATTAGCTCGTACCTTGCAACAGCAGCCTCTCCCATCTTTTCCTTCTGCTCATCAGTAAGAGGAGTGAATTCCTTTCCGGGAATCAGTCCACATTCTGGAAGCTCATCTTCTGGAATGACAGAGTTAATAGCACAATCAGTGCCATAGTTCCACAAAATATGAGGATCATGCTTTCTAGATGTTGTATGATCAAAAACTAGATGATAACACTCATGCTTGAGGAGCCCTTTGATTTTAATTGGAGCAAGACTTGCGAGAAACTTTGCATTCCACCACATCGTAATTGCGCCATCTTTTGACAACACACCTGCTGTGGGAATATTCTCTGTTCGAATCTTGGTTACTGGCCTAAGAATTGAAGAGAAGAAAGGTTCATCCCACATAAGATTGAGAAGATGCGGATCAAGATCGAAATTAGCTGCAACTTCATCTGAAACCATACTGACTCCTGGGATGTCGTTGCTCGTACCTTTTTCTGCCATGTTTACCTCCTTGGTATTATTATTGTATATTAAAGCTGCAAAAGCTGCACGGGTAATACCCGTGCAACCTATTCACTACTTCTTGTTTAGGTTGCGACTTACGTTTACAGCCTCAACAATTCTTGACCCAATAAGCTTGTGAAGCTTTTGGATGTTTGGAAGATTCTGTGTGGACGAGATCTGATTCCAGAGATGAACAACAATCTCATCACCCATGGTCTGAGACCATTCCTTTACATTCCTAGCTTGAGATAGCGTAAGATCGTTATCCTTGCACCACTCAGAAACCTTTGCAATCAATGCATTTGTCCTATCTGTGGTCATATCATCTACCTTGTCCTTGAACTCATCGAACCTATCAAGGATATCTTCGGCGGTAACTTGTCTGCTATAGTTTCTAGCAAAATCAACGAACTGGATAGATGCTTCATTTCCAACAAATCCTGTGCAGATTGCGTAAAATCCACTCGCATCAGGCTTTTCAATAAGCTCTGCATGCCTAAGAGATGTATCTAGACGATGCCAGCTAGCGGGATTAGGAGTAACAGTTCCTGCCTCAACAGAAGATGGATCAACCCTAAGGTGCTCTGGATGCTGCCTAATAAAGTCAATAATGATAGGCTCAAGCTTTCCAGTTGCCCAGGAGATAAAATCATCCTTAGTTGGTTCCAAATCACAAACCCAGAACCTGCGAAGAAGCGCAGGATCCATATCCTCGACACTATATTCGTTTCCACAGTTAATAGCCGCGATCACGCGAGTCTCGGGGTGAAGGCGGTACGGAATACCATTTGCATCATTTCCAAGCTCTCTATCCAGAACAAGCTGGAAGAATGACTGCATGACTCCAGGAAGTGACCTATTCAGCTCATCAAGCATAAGAACTACGGGCTCATTACATGCCCGAACGAACCAGCTTGGCATACAGAATGTCATAATCCCGTTCTCCTTCATTCCTTCAATATCGGGATATCCACCCACATCGCCTTCCTGCATCGTGGATCCCCGAACATCAATGAATGGTAGCGAGACCTTTTCCGCTACTTCACTTGCAAGATCTGACTTACCGATCCCGGTGGGCCCCCGAAGAAGGATTGCGATATCCGGGGGAAGGGATGCTGCAACAGTTTGAAAAGTTTTAATATCCACAGTTAACTCCTGTATTTTTGTGGTTTATTTTGCTTACCTTCATATTATACATAATAAGCTTCTAACTTGCACGCATTGCAACTTCAAGGTTTTGTGTAATAAGTGTCTTAACATACTCTGCTTGAGACTCCATCTCTTCCACATTTTTCAACAGTTGTTCCACTCTTCTCTTCTTTGACTCAATATCTTTCTTAATCTTATCAAAAGAGGGTACATTTCTGTCTAGAATATCACCGGGTAGTGCCCTGTCAACAAAATAAACAGCCATCGAGGCATCTGGATATATCGGGGAAAGCATCAATTCTGCAAGAGAGTTTACTTCAGCAGATGACTCTCCGTAAAAATAGAAGTCTTTATCATAATCAACGCGCACCCTATACAAACCGGGAATAGCACCAGAGTTTCTAACTCTATCTAGCGCCCTAGTGATTCTCTGCCACACCCTATTGGCCTTTCTCGTTACACCTGCTCGTTTCCCTTGTGTGAGATAATATTGTGCCTTAACGTCTTCAGACTTATAAAACTTATCAAAGATATATTCTCGTACATCACTTTCACTTCTAAAACCTGCATCCCAAATAGTCTCGTCAGTATATCCCCACCCAGGATGGTTGCACTCTACACGATTCTTATTTTTGTGAGCATCATAGCAATAGTACGAGACAATATTATATGTTGGACCCTGACCCGCCTCGCCTTTCGGCTTCCTAACGAGTAGATCTTTTACAATCTTATCTCTTTTTTCATCATTCATCAATGTTGTCTTCACTTGTTTTCACCCTCACTGGTTTGTTTTATGTGTTACACCCTTATTATACCTATAATGTACAAAACCTGCACGCTATGCTAATCAGTAACTGTAAGAGGTTTGACAATCTTCTGAATCATATCTCTTCTAATTGTTATTATCTCATCATCTACGAGGACATCATAGCGAGAAAAGTCTTCTAGCGCTGCCTCTGTCACTGGCTTTACGATCACGCCGACCTTGGGAACATTATATCTAGTTCGCCATGACTGGATCTCAACGAGATCGCCAGACAATAAGGTTTCGGATTCTTTCATTCTATGGCACCAGAAGGTGATAAATTATTATATCTTTGAATGCTAGCCTTGTTCAATATTTTTCTGCAAAACTAGAAGTCTTTCGTATGCAGAAACTTTAAACTCTTCTCCGCATAGAATCTTGCAGTTTCTCGGGTTGCCTCCAAAGTATTCGATTGAGTATAGTATCCCGCTAAAAATATCTTCATTTCTCTTGTAGGGAGGAGGGAAAGATAGTACCAGGTCACCAAGGGATGCCACGGCTGTGCCAGACTTGCAAAGACTCTCTGCATCGGTAGATATTTTTACACATGATGCCTTGGGAACTATCTCTATCTTATCGAATGATCTTGATGGATATTGAATTAATGCAAGGTCTAGCAATCCTACTTCAATTATTTCACAAATCTGAAAAGACGAAATAAAATTACCTGACCTCTCGATCGTTCCGCCTGTTAGAACAGCGAGATCTCCTTTTTTCCAGTAATCTTCCATAATATTATCTATATTCTACTGACGTATTGCAATTACCCTTATTCTCTTTGATTCTGCCTTTTGTTGAATTCTTACTGATTCTCCACGACTAAGGGGAATCTCTGAATCAAAATCACTAATTATAGCGAGAGTACTTCCGTTCGGCATGATATCAAGTATCCACCAGTATGAATACCAAATCTCTGTCCCGCCAGCAGGATTTATAGTTCTTGCATCCTGAAAAGCGGAACAGCGATGAGTGTATGAAACATAAACTTTTGACCCAAGAGGTCTTGAAATAGAAATAGCATCTAGCCATTTAGTATAAATGCTGCTCATAGAGCCTGATGCATCTATTAGGTAATAGTCTGCCTTGATATCCGGATAGTCAGGGTATCCTATTTTTTCAATCCTTGTAATTATATCGACTCTCCTGCTCGATGGATCATGATATTCTGCTATCTCAGATACTGTCCTCACTTTTATAACTGCGCTAGGTCTCAGCTTTAAAATTGCCCTCTTTACACTTTGTGCCCTTCGTGCAGCAAGAGTATTATTATATCCCTTTGTCCCGCAGCCATCTGTATAGCCTATTATTGTAAAATATTTTTGACTACTATTTTTCCTTAGGAAATCTTTAATATCACTGTCTGATTTTGAATCAAACTGAGCACTCGATTCTTCAAAAAATACACCATGCTTTATTGGTTTTTCAAAGTATACTGGAGAAATATAAGATTTAGAAAGACTGACTTTACATGTACAATCACTTGACACACATCTCTGTGCGCCATAGTCAGAGTCATATTCAAACATCTCCAGTGGATTTATAATCAGCGCCATTGAGAAAAAAATGGTAGCAATACTCATCTCTCCTGACCTTCTTTAACTTCAACAATTACCCGCCACGCTGACGGATTGACGCTAAGCTTCTTGCCGTCCCACAGGACAATCTGCTTCCCGTATGATAAATCATCATCCTCTCTCTCGCCTACATAAATAACAACACTATCTTTATGTGTTGGTGTCGGGCATCTTTCAACACTTAGGCACAATAGCTTATCAACATAAGCAAACCTCTGGAGCTTCCACACAAATCCTGCTCTGGGTCTAATTAACATTCCGGATTTTAGATCAGATACTTTCATCTTATACTACCTGTAGATAAGTATCTAGATCGAAGAATTAGCTACATATAGCTACTACTCAAACTGCTATGGAGTAACTCTGGAACAAAGCATCCACCCGTTAATACCATCGCAAACAAGAGTTACAGCCTCTCCGTTTCTAAAAAGTGTATATGTTAAGGATCCATCAATAGTATCACCGCTATCACCATCAAGGATAATATTGTTGGTCGCTGCAGTTCCAAGCGCATCTTTAACTATTAGCATTCTTCCCACATTTGTTGATTTTGCAGGAAGAGTAATAGTTATTGCAGATCCTTGGATACATCGTAAAACATAATCAGTAGCCTGAACGCTCGATGTAGAGTTAACATCTCTTACTTCAACTGCAAAAGCTTTCGTTTTTATAGTTCCATTAACATCAAGTTCGCAAACAGGAGATGACGTTTTGATTCCCACTCTATCGTTAGCCGCGTCTGTTCTGACAAGATTAGCTTCACTTGAGCCTTTTATCTGAAGATCTATATCGTTTCCGCCGTTGTTGATTACGATCTTGTCGGTTGAGTCTTCGGAAAGCTTTATCATTTGGCGGCCGCCGACGTGAAAGTTTATCTCATCATTATCGAACGACATAAACGTATCATCGTCACCAATGTGTTGGATTTTGTGAGCTACCGCTATGTCACCATCGGCATTACTACTAGAAACTGTAAGCATCGCCGCCGGAAGTGAAGTAACTTTTCCAATACCAACCCTTCCGTCACCCCTTACACGAAATAGCATAGTCGTCCCAGATTCAACATCAAAAATATTGGTACCGATGCCAGATCCATCGCTTGTTACTTTAAGTCCGTGGGCATTTGAGCCTGCGTCATTATCGATAAGTGTGACGTAAGTGTTTGAAATATTTGCAAAAACACTTAGTGGATTGGTTGGCGACGTGATGCCTATACCCACTGCGCCCAGTTCGGAGATCACCATACGCTCAGCACCTGCAGTATCGAATCTGATCTTGTCTTCGTCAGACCCTTCTTCTACTTGAACCTTTGTATCACCATCGAGATCTCTTATCTTATCGAGAACAAGAGTGCTTTCATCAATATCGTCACCAGTAATTGAATCATCTTTTACCTGAGTGCCTCTTATTTCAGATCTTGCCACTAGTCCTCCTCTGGGAACTCAATAATGTCACCTAGCTTGATACCTTGAATTTTAGATTCAATCTCACCTTCTAGGTCATAAATCCAGTCTTCGTCAGAATCTCCGCTTACTTGTGAAGTTGTCATAGGTTGTCCCATCATTTTCTGCATGTGAGCAAGATCTTCACATGATTCCTCATCTCCATCATCACATTGATCTTTAAGTATCTCCATATACTCAGTGTCTCTGTCATGACCTTGGCGTGCCATGGCCAACAATTCATCGTCTTCACTAGTTTGTCCTCCGCCAAATCTGTCATCACCCAAAGCTTTCAGGGCAGTTTCAATGTCTTCATCGAAATAGTCAATACCAATTCTTTCAATAATATCATCCAGCTTCTCCGCGTGGTCTCCTGCTATTCCTAAAACATAGTTATTGTAGATATACTCTGCAAGCGGCGGGGATTCTTGGCCGTCGTAATCATCTATGTATGGCGAAAGAAAGAGAGCCGGTTCAACGTGAACTTCGATATTATCGCCATCACCATCGAGATCAAGAAGTTCCGCGGCATGTGATGCTAGCGCTTTTGCAATTGACAGAACACCTGCTGTCGTAGGCGGGAACATGTCGACAACCTCTCCCTCACTTAACCTCTTTGTATCAATGCCCGCTATTTTCATCCAGAATTCATCCTGAGTCATTGCCTGATGTTTAGGTTTAACCATGGGTTGCAATGCAACCATCACAGCCTCAGTCAATGTATCAGCTGCTGTGCTATAGTCTGCCACTATTTCTTCGTCAGTGGTGCTATCGGGAATAGGTCTTTCACTATCCTGTGACTGTGCACGGATTGCAGCTGCGATCTTCTGATTGACTTCATCACTTGATTCCTCCTCTGCCTTTTTTCCTGCTGCAGTCTCTTCATCGCTTAGACTTATTTCATCGAGCTGCTCCATTATAATTTTTATAATATCGTCTTTTGTAATTTTCATGATTGTCCCTTCATTTGTTTCACTTGCATATCGAGCTCTCATAGAACCCCTGGCATTTGTTTCGCCCTTGTGACATGATACTTCTTCCTCACCGCCGCTTGATTTCTTTTTAACAACGACATGTGTACCTTTGTCACCGTTAGACTGAACACAATTTTTTTTCTTTACTTCCCAAGGCAACTCATATCTCCAGAATAATTATTTTATCTACAGTAATGATAAATATTACACACAGACAGTAGAAACCAAATGAGATATGAAGTAGGCGACCTAGTGAGAATTATTTCATCATATGATGAAAATAAACTTTGCAATACAATTGCTGTAGTTGTTAAATCATATGAGTCTATACCGGAAATTTTCCCACAAAATGATGCAGAGAATAAGAAATGGATAAAGGAAGAGGGTCCCTATGACAGAATTGTCTACGACATAATTTGTGAGGGTGAGATTGAGAAAGCTGTTGCAGGGGAGTGGCTCAGACCTTTTAAAATAGAAAAATAAGTAAACAATCTTATCCTATTACGTCAGCTTCTGCCTCTTTCTCTTTCTCTGTAGCTCTGATATTTTCTTCTTCTTCATTTCTATCAACAGCATTTGAAGGATCTGTACCTCTATTTTGATTTAGCTTCTGAGTCAAAGCTGCAAGCTTAGAACCCTGTTGCGTCTGTATTGTTGACGAAGTCTGTCCAGAATCTTCTTGATCCATTCCCGTTCCGCTCGATACGGCTATCTCTCTTATAATCTGCTTTAATTGTCTGCGTGTGATTTTCATTTATCCGCTCGCGTGATAGGCATCGAGAGCACTCTCAGCCTTTTCCTTGGTATCGTATTTCTGGGGCCAAAGCTTTCCAGTCTTGTTGGAGATGATGCGCCACTTGCCACCCCGCTGTTCTATACAGCCGCTAGCTGGGCACTTACCCTCTCCAGACTTGTCCTCGACAATATCGTCTTCATAGAGTTCAGGTCCAGATGCCCAGTCTTTTCTATTGCCCTGACCTCTCATTCTAGGAGTGACTGAAAGCTTTCCCAGCTCTTCCTTAATGATCTGTTTTAGCTGTTTGTGTGTGATTTTCACTTAAATTATTCCTGCTAGTTTTTGCCAGCGTGATTCAATGACAAGGTATCCTAGCTTACTAGAAATATCACTCACCATTATTTTCACAGTTTCGAGCTTGATATAGTCGTTAGAAGCTATGTCTTCAGGATTCATCTCCCTTTCAAATACTTCACGATCTATCCCTGAATCAGGTCGGCGATTTCCTTCATCGTCCACTGAATAGGGTCGACTTAATAATTCCCACATCTCATCGATCTCACCTGGTGTCATCTTCTGCACTGAAGTCAGTTTTCTAAGAAATGGCTCTAGGACTGGATCAAATTTAAGATCGTTAAGAGGGCCCCAGAGAATACCTGACTCTATCAGGACTCTAAAGAATGACCAGTTAACTGCCTCAACAGTTACTCTAATCTTCTCTTCCTCAAGTTGAGATCTACCATATGCCGTAAGAGCCGACATTGCAGTCCCGCCGATGAGCAGCCCCCAGCCTACAGGGCCGAGGCCTGCAGCAAGTGTTCGAATTCCTATAGCAGTCCCACCTGTTGCTGCTGCTGCTTTTGCTGCTGCTGCTGCAATCCGATATTTTGGCATTGCAAAGAGAACAGCAGCACCAATTAAACAACCAATGATGACTGCTACAGTGCTTGTGGTAAGGTCAGCAGCTCTCCAATACCATGGTGCTTCTTTCATCTGCTCATCTGTAACATAGCTCTGTGGATCCCATGCCGGATTGTGTTCTCCTAGCATTTCCATTACAGGATCTGCGACGATCTCACTAAATCCATCTGAGATAGCATTGCCTATTGCTTCAACCATCGTCCCAACTATTGCTATTCTAAGGACCACCCTTCCGGCTATTCTTGATTCAATTGCTGCCGATGCAGCTATCAAGATTGCATTGTCACCGAATCCAAATATCACACGCTTTAGTCCTTTTGTGAGAAGGCGCATAATGTAATCCCCGCCAGTGGGAATAGGCAGGTCAGCGCTTCCTGCTACACTTCTAATAATAGCTTTAGCAAGAACATCAGATGACTCTTCTCTAAGCGTGTCAAACGTCTCATCATCTATGTGAGATCTGAGCTCAGAGAGATCATTTATCTCAGCACCATCAGGAATACCAGCGGCGATATGATCCCAAACATCAGGCTTGGTGTCTGCCCACATGATAAGATCAGTAGCAGCCATAGCTACACCAGAACTAAGGAGATCTGCTTCAGCTTTATTAATATCACTTTTAAACTTTTCGGGATCAATCTCTTGTATCACGTCTACAAAGTTTTCCATGCTATTTTTGCTATCTTTAGTAGATTCATCCCACTCGCCAGACCCAAGATCCTGATCATGAAGACCTACTTCTACAATCAATGATCTGTTAATGAACTGTCTTAGCTGTCTACGCGTGATTTTCATTTTATTTAATCTTATTTTCAAGCTTTCTTAGGAGTGATGAAGAGCTCTGAATCTTGCCGCCGCCGACATTGAACATTACTTCACAGTCAATATCTTTGCAAATTTCCCATTCTGGAATATCTTCTGGCTTTGCTCGATCTCCCCCTTTCGTAAAATAAGTAGGCTTCAGGTCTTCAATAGCACCGATAACATTTTGTGTACCATCATCCCATATTAAGACTGCATCAACACCTCGCAGTCCAGAAATTATCTCTGCTCGCTCTTCCTCGGGCATAAAAGCTCCACCTTTCTTTCTTTTTAAAAATCCATCACCGTTGACAATGACTATGACATATCCGCCGTCGGCGTCAGCCATCTCAGTTGTTTCAAGTATGCACCTGACATGCCCTATGTGAAGTGGATCGAAGCCGCCACTTGTAAGGTAGATTGATACCTTCCCCCAGATTTCATCATCAAGATTTAACTTATCAATAAGAGTGCCCGGATCTCTAAAAACTTGCATAGTAAACCTCTAGATAACTAATTATTATCTAAAGCTTGATAAATTAATTCATTTATACATTTTCTTAGAGGTGTTCTAGAATGAATATTGAAGATAGCTGATATCATTTTTAAATATCTTCTCAATCAAGCGCATAGATTTTGTATTATAATAATTTCTATATCCCTTTGGACTTCTGTCTCTATCGACCGCATAGCCGAATCTATTCTCTATAGAAAGATTTGAAATATCAAATGATAATCCCATCATCTTCAAAAACCGTGAAAGATCTTCTTCCAAATTTTCATATCTTATAAGATGAATAGGGTTGTCTATACCGTTAATTAATTCAACTTGATTTTCAAATATATGGCGAAATAAGTGACTTCTATTCTGCTTCTTAGCAGTGGGTGGCATCATTTTAAAAAGAGAATCAATTGTTTGTTCAGATAGTTTACCATCTTTATCAAGAAAATCTTCGAAAGATTTTATTTCTTTTCCATTGACAACGGTTCCTGATATACTATTTCTACGATAATTAGTCGATCTAGCGTAATATGCAAGTGAAGATATAAATCTATCCCATGGATTTCTTACTGACATGACTATATCGAACTGGTTGCAGAGACGAGCGGGAGAGGCTGGGATATTAAGAGTTGATGTAGAAAGTACACCACGATTAAGGGTACGATTCTCTATAATCCTTGAATTGTGAAAAGGTTCTCCTGGATAATCAACATTCTGATTCTTGATGATTAACTTATTTTCAAGAGCAACATAAAATAAAAACTTATTTATAGAAGTTCCAGCAGTTCTTGCAGGTTTAATATGCAATAAATCTTTTCTACCTGGTACATTTTGCCAAATTATTGACATAAAAAATCATCCTTTAATCTACGATATTATAGCACATAATATTATACTGAACATTAAGAAAAATTAAATCTTACACTTCTAAATAATCATATCAAGAAATCTTTCTTTCCTGCTTTTTGAACCTCTGAAGGGTGGATTCTATAAATCTTGCCAGCGTGCAAAATAGTTGCTATTTTTTCCCATGTATTGTATTCAATAAGAAGTCCAAGCTTCCATTCCCACATTCCACAGTCTGACGGGTTTTTTCTAGGCCACGCTTCACGTCTAAATCTAACAATGTCGCCCGACTTCACGGGTCACTTTTAGCAATTTTTATCGGCTTATTATTTTCATCTATTGCTACGAATACAAGTCTTTCAAAATTGGATATAAGCTTTCCGTCTGAGTTCCTAACTGTTGCACTAAAAGTGATGCTTGTTCTTCCTTCACTTATTGGTTTGACCATTACCTCTATAATATCACCAACCCTTGCTGATGAAACAAAATCAATGCTTTTGATGTGGCGAGTGGCGCAGACGTGTCCAGTCGACAGCATAGCTTCCATTCCGCATGCTTCATCTACCCACTTCATCAAAACTCCGCCATGAAGAGTTCCATGCGCATTAAGGTCTGGCTGTGTTACTAGATACCTATAGATCATTCTTCTCTCTTAATCTTACAATAAGCTCCAACTGTTTTTGGAAATATGTCTGTTGCAATCTTGAGGCATGCATCTGCAAGCACCTGTATTTCCCACTGTGCACCTTCATGTGTTCTAAGTTCAATAAATTTAAGTAAGTTTGATAAATTAACAGTTCCATAGTATTGAGTATACATGTTTTGAGGAAGAACTCCCCTTGCCTGCTCTCTACAAACCCCTGCTTCCATCATTTTCTTATAGAGTGCAACACAGTCTTTGTGATGAACATTTAGAGCATTACTTACCGTTGTCTTGTAAAGCTTATTCTCACCCTGAACATAGCATCCAATTTCTGGATTTATTAGTTCTTCTATGTTTGATGCTTGTCTATTTGACTTGTGCTGCGTCCTGAATGAATCTGGCTGATAGAATTTGATGTCCACATCAGTGTACCGCCTTGAGATCTCATTATACGACCAAGTACGGTGACGGTGGTGTTGACTGCGCACAAATAGGGGAACACAGAAACGAAAGGTAACCACGTTATGTTCGAGAGTGCTGGTGTGTCTATGTTTAATAAGATACCTAATAAGCTTTTCATCTTTCTCGTCCAGCTCTGCCTTATTCTTTCCAAAAGATACTCGAGCACTATTAACAACAGTAAGATCACTACCCATATGCTCGATGTACTCTACTGAGCCTATACCGTCGCTATATAAAAATATTTTATTCCTATAATCCATTTGTAGCTTCTACCTTATCTTTATCATTTGCTAAATACACATCATCTGAATAGCATTTTGAAATATATCCTGTATCCCACAAAACTTCAAGCAACGGTGGTACTTCAACTGCTCTATCTATTGAGAGAATTACACCTGACATCGGTGTATCAGTCACCCAGCCTCCGCTATCTATATCTGTTACAAGGTCACCCACTTTCATGATCTGGAATCAGAAAAACACATATCACATGTCAATTCAGATTCTCCAGTAGGGTATACAGCAATATGCCATGAGTCAATCATTGACCTATCACTCTTGTCAAAGACTCTATTACAACCACTACATTCTTTCGTCATCTTTTCAATTGCTTCAGTTGCCTTCTTGAGTACTTTATTTGCTTTCTTTCTAGATCTTAACTCTTTCTTTCTTCTAATCTTTCTTGATGTGCTCACAGTTTAACTCCCTGTTATTTAGGCTCTCTGTTCTTTCTTTATTGCTTGCCCAAAACCAAATATACGCTGCAAGAAAGAAATTAAAAGTGCAGGAATGCTTTTTATTCTAATGTTCGACACAACTATTGACCGCTTTGAACTAATACACAATCAAAAGAGCGAACCCACCTTTGTTTCATAGTCGTATTAGAAGTGGGAACAAGTACATTTAAATGCCACTCTCTCTCCAGATACGAATGATCTCTTCTCAGGTCTGTGTCTATGACAATTCCTTGCTGACCGCTAGAAGTATATGATACAAGATCACCTATTTTAAAAGTATCGTACATTTTTTACCATCTAGTAAAAATTATATAGCACGATTTTTATTTTTATACTGCCTGCAACAAAAGTCTAGATAAGATTTTGCCAGGATCCAGCTTGATATCCCTGGAATTTCCCGTCAGACGTGTTGTAAATAACCATCCCGTCTGCTGGTGTTAGTGCATTTCTCTGCGAGAGAGTAAGTCGAGGTAATAGAAAATATGCATCAGGCGTTCCGCAGCCTAGCTCAACCGATCCAGATACTGAAAGTGCTATTGCATTGCTCCCAGTTATATCGAATGTAGCATTTGCTCCGTGTATTCCGCCTCGTGAAGCTTTCTTGCCTAGTGAAATTGCACCGTTAGAAGCAGACATTGAAAGACCGGTTCCCCATACTGCATTCGCACTTCCGGTAATAACTTGGCCAGCCACACCTGTCTGTGCGTAGTCTAGGTCGAAAGCACCTGCACCGCCTCTAAATCCCCACCTGAAGGCGCTACTACTTGTCTCGTATACCCATCTTCCCCAAACTGATTCGGGATGATTTGCATTATACCAGGCATTGCTGGAGATGTATTGATTTCCCCCGAGATGAAAGTGTATACCCTCGGCTCTACACTTTAGCTGAAATAGAGAACCGCTAAGCTCAGTCTCTCCAACCTCAAGGCCTGCTGTGATCGTAGTATTTCTTGTGACATTTAAGCCGCTATCTATGGTGAAACCTTTTCCAGGTTCAGCATATAACCCTAGCTCTGGTTTGTAAGTAATCTTTGGCATCTATCCCTCAAGAATAATTATACGCCATTCCGACTTTTTTTACTTAATATCTTCAATCTTGATTTCAAAGTTTAAATTTTTGCCAGCCATCGGATGATTAAAATCAAGAGTTACTTCTGAATCATCGAAAGAAACTATCTTTGCTATCATTTCTTGGCCCATGTCGTTCTTACCGTAGACAGTTCCACCAACTTCTGGAATAAAATTCTCAGCAAACATTTCCGAAGGAACTGGCATTATAGCACCGTCCTTATAATCTCCATATGCCTGATCTGGTGAAAGATGAACTGTTTTTGTATCACCCGTCTCCATTCCCGGCAAGGCAGATTCAAACCCTTCGATTAGGCCGCCCTCGCCTATAGTGCATGTAATTGGTTCACCTCGAGAATAGGAGCTATCAAACTCTGTCCCATCATCAAAAGTTCCCTTGTAGTTAAGCGTTACAACGCTTCCTTCTTCTATCGTCTTCATAATATTACCTTAAAAAATTGGTTACTAGGAGAGATTGGTCTCCGTTCACCTCGTTACTTAAATTATCCAATACATTTCATTAGGGTGTATTGTATCTTCCAATCAAAATATGTCAATTAAATCTCTATCAAGATTTTCCCTGACCCCTGTATTTTTTCTTATATCTCTTGTTTCCACCGTGTGGACCAGGGCGACCATAAATAGTCCTGGTGCTCTGGCCCTGTCTCGTTTTCTTTTTATATGATTTTCGAAGTCTCAAACTATTTTTTATTTTCATTTCATTCTCTGTTAATCAGAAGCATTAAAATATATCTAATATTATTAAATTTTACAATGCATTGTTTAAGTATTTTTTTACAGGATATGATTTATTATCTTTTCTTAAAAATTGAAACTTGCCATTTTTATTTTTAAGGATGTAGCACTCCCATTTGCAAATTTTAAAATCTTTCTTTTTCAAGATTATTCGTGAAGATCTAATGTTTCCTGCACAGACGACAGTTGATCTAGTTCCCGCTACACTCATGTGTGTCCATATTAAATCTTTTCCACAATTCGGACACTTAAAATTCTCTGAGAATCCTTCAACCATAATATTACTTATGCTGATATTTTATTTATTTTAATAAAAACTGGAGGGGGAGGATTCGAACCTCCAAGGTGAGCACTGGGCTTGATCACCACCGTCGAGACAGGACGGCGCGTTTGCCAGTTCCGCCACCCCCCATTGTAAAATGGCTGCCCCTCCCAGACTCGAACTGGGGACCCGCTGATTAACAGTCAGCTGCTCTAACCAACTGAGCTAAGGGGCATCAATGTGGTACCTGAAGCGGGACTTGAACCCGCATACCCGTAACGGGTGAGAGATTTTAAGTCTCTTGTGTCTGCCAATTCCACCATTCAGGCAAGTATTGCTATATCCTATATTTAAAAATAGCATGATAAAGTTCAGTGTTGGAGATCTTGTTGTTCTTAAGCCAACCTACGATTGTCATGGTAAGACATGTGTTATTGTAAAAATTCATAAAAGTGATATGCCAGGTGATGGTGGGTGGATTTCATTTAACTACGAGGTTGTTACTGAATCTGGCAAGATAGTATATATTACTGAATCGTGTGTATCACATTCTCTTAAGTAATTATGGCGGAGAAGGTGAGATTCGAACTCACGGTATGTCTCCATACGCCGGTTTTCAAGACCGGTACCTTAAACCACTCGGCCACTTCTCCGGGAGCGGATAACTGGATTTGAACCAGCGACCTCCACGTTGGCAACGTGGAGCTCTACCACTGAGCTATATCCGCAAGTAAAAAGGGGAGAGCTTTAGCACTTCTATTCTCTCTGCTCGTGATCATCAAGCCTTTTGAGCCTGTCCCCTACCTTGGGTTAGATGTAAGCACACTGGAAAGTAAATCCATTCACGAGCTTTCTCCCTGTTCTTAGCCGTAAGACTACGGAACAGCACGCCATACTGTCGCATTATGATATTCTGCGTTCCATTGAGTAAGCTGTACACTTCACCTCGCTGTTGCGCGCCGAGTTTCCAAACCTTGGGAGGATGTCCACCAAGCCCCTTTCGGGACGACGGTCTCGTTTCCGATTCCACCAGAGAGACTTCTATCACCGACAGTTAAATTCTGGAGGATCTTAATGGTTGCTCCTTCCCAAGACTTTTTCTTGGTGTGCCTTTATCCCGTTTCCACGATGAATCTACAAGTCCGCGGATACTCTCAGCAGTATTCTCTCAGTGGTACGAGAGCTCATGCATCGAATCACTGGATGATATTCAGAACTACCACGTTCCTTAACTCATCCCCTCTCTTAGTCAGGTAGCACGATAGACGTAAGAACATCCCTTTCCTAAACGAGGTTTTCTCTATCACCAGCTTTCGCTGATTGTGCCTGAAGGTCAGTAATTCCATTCAGGTTTTGTGACCCGAGAACCGGGGTCATTTTTAAAATAATTTCAAAGATCAGAATGTGGTAGGGCTACTCGGATTTGAACCGAGAGCCTGCGCTTTATGAGAGCGATGCTCTAACCTGATTGAGCTATAGCCCTGTATTCTTCCATGTTTTATTATAGCATATGCTGTTAATTTTTACACGAAAATATGGTTTGATTTCTGAACAACTTTTAAATACTGGATCATGACTGTCTCAATCTCATCTGCCCCACACCATATGATTTCCGCTGACTGGAAACCTGAGCCGAGAATAGGATTGACTGCTACAATGAGACACACTTTTTTTATACCGCTTGTCTCTCTATTATAAACTGCAAGGTCACCTTTTTCAACGATTTTTTGCGAACTAGTGATCATCTTATATTAAATATCAGAAATAAGATACATAAAATTTTCAATTGTAAAACTATTTATTCACTATTTTTACAAGAGATCCTGAAAAATCTATACGTAATTATACGGGATCTCTTATGAATGTGACATTGAAGATTTTATTATCATTGGTTTTTGTAGGATGCACACCTGACTACCAGGTTATAGATAACAAGGAAGTACGAGTCGTAGTTGACTCATACGTTCAGGCAGAGCAGCTAGAAGAATTAGATGTACTAGTTGTTTTAGATACATCTGGCTCCATGAGTGACAACTATGATGATGTAGGCGACGGTATGGATATATTAAGGGCCGATATTGAGTCACTCACTCTTGATTATAAATTCGGATATATCACCATGGATCCCACAAATCTTTCTTACACAGGCCCGTATGATTCTTCATCAAGTGCAATAGACATGCTTATGGCACCAAGCTTACTACCAATGACTATGCTCGAGGAGGGGTTCGGAGCCACATATACTTTTTTCGACAGCGAAGACGGATTAGCGTTCAGGCGTCCAGAGGCAGACTTTCTATTGTTTTTGATTTCCGATGAGGATGAACAGAGTGCAATTTCAGCTGATCTATTTTATGACTGGGTACACGACGAGCTTGAAGATGTAAATCATGATGTAGTCTGTATAGCAAATCCAGATGATGGAAGCCAGCAGAGCGGTTGGGCTAATGAGGTTGGATACAAGTATATCGAGCTCTCAGATCTTTACGGAAAAAATATGATAGACATAAAAGAAGATGATTGGTCTGCGTGGTTATCAGATTCTTCATATCTCACTCAGCGAACAGATTATATTGTACTTAGTGAGTCAGATCCAATACTTGAATCAATCATTGTATATGTAAATCAAGAAGCAATATACGACTGGACATATGTAGAAGAGACAAATACAGTTATACTTGGATTTGTACCAGACTACGGATCAGTTGTGGAGGTGGGATACAATGTCTACGTGGAATAAATTATTCTTTTCATCTTTGCTTTTATTTTCAGTTAGTTGCACCAGCGACTATAAGCTTAATCCTGATGTAGAGCCTGCTGAACCTGGCATTACTTCTCCTGAGATAGAAGTAGATCCCACGCATCACAGTTATGGAGCTCTAAGCGCAGGGAGTGAAACTCAAGATGTTATTATCAATATCAACAATATCGGTAACGGTGATCTCAATATTTCTAACGTATATCTTCATAGTGGAAATTCTAATTTTACTCTTGCTTCAGTACCGCTAGGAATTGTTGAATCATTAAACTCTGTTGAGCTTATAGTCTCTTATTCTCCCGGAACTTATGAGACTAATTACGAAACTATTAGCATTATTTCTAATGATGAAGATGAGCCGATAGTAAATGTCTCACTTGACGGATCGGGTGATGCTCCCGTGATTACTGTTACACCGGACTATCATGACTTCGCAACTGTCTATCTCGGGTGTGATGAAACACTTTCAATAGAAATAGGCAATATCGGAAACTCAAATCTTATCATCTCAGATATAGAATTTTTTGCTAGTCTACCTGTTGATTTTTCAATGCAAGACTATGAAATACCGTGGGGTGTATTGCCTATTACAATAGCACCAGGGGACACGATAGATCTCAGTGTCGATTATTCACCAGCCGATATTTTAGATGATGCTTCTTACATAGAAGTTGCATCAAATGATCCAGCGACACCCACGGCGTATGCAGATCAAGACGGGCTGGGAGATATTGAAGCCTGGATTACAGATTCGTTTACTCAGGATGGCACTGTTGATGTAGATATACTTTTCGTTGTTGACAACTCTGGATCCATGGGAGGGAATCAGACGAATCTTCAAAATAATTTTGATTCATTTATGAATGCTTTCGTAGCAGCGGGTGTTTCATATCAGATAGCCCTGGTCACAACAGACGATCCTGAATTTGTAGGAGACATTATAACAAACGCTACAGTTGACCCTGTTGCAGAATTTAATGATCAAATTGACTCTATTGGAACTCGCGGGAGCGCGCAGGAAACTGGTCTTTGGTCAGCATACGAATCTACAAACGGGGGAGATGCGTCGCCAGTTTCATCAACGGGATTTTTTAGATCAGACGCAAGGCTTGTTGTGGTATACGTTTCTGATGAACAAGACTGGTCAAACTATAGAAGCTCTATGGTTCCCTCTGACTATTCTTCAAACTTATCAGCTTTAAAGAGTTCGTCTTCACTTGTTATTGCTCACGCAATTGCCGGAGATCACCCTAGTGGATGTTCCACTAATGGCGGGGCAACTTTTGGTGATGGTTACTACGATGTAGTAAATGATCTTGGTGGAACTTTCATGTCAATATGTGCATCAGACTGGAGCACTACGATGGATACACTAGCAAGAGAATCGCTATCACAGATAGCTTTCGCATTATCTGATTCTCCAATAGAAGGCACAATAGAAGTGGTAGTGGACGGTGTGATTTCCTCTGACTGGACTTACGAAGCATCGTCAAACACAGTTATCTTTACAGTATCACCTTCAGACGGCAGCTCAATAGATATTACTTACGGGATTCTTTCTTGCCAGCCGTAGATTCACCCTTGTATCTGAATATGCTGTAATAGATAATATAGGCGCTTAGAACAAAGCTAAATGTCAAGGTAGTTGATATATCAACACCCTTGCCTACTTTATCAATTATCTTTCTACATGTCTTACGCAATCTAGTTCGATCTCATAGTGACAATTATTATTTTTCCAATATTGAATTTTTTTATCAATACTGTCTTTCTTGCTTTTATGTCGTGCAGTTTCATTATTTATCATTGCATCTATCTTGAATCTTTTGTTTTCTGTGGTCGAAGTCAAGAAACGATCTGACAGCTCATTAATTCTCTGAGTGCTTCTTTGCACTTCACAGTCAAGCATTTTCTCGTACTTGCTAATATACCTATTAGTTTTATTTCTAACACTTCCGTGTAGAACGACACACTTTTTCATAGCTTCAGACTTTCTCATTCTTGATTTTTGTCTAGACCCGGGAGCTGGTGGGTGAAAATCATCTACTGTAAGTGAATTGAAAAATAGTACAGCGAATTGAGAAAAAGAATCATCTGAAAGAACGTATAGGAAATCGGTACTCCCTTTCTTTTTCAGTGTAGAATAGTCACATTGCAATGGCCAGGAGCTTCTTTTGCTTGATGTAATTTTGCATTCTAACTCCCTGCCAATACAATTTAAAACTATATCTGGCTCACCAGTCTTTCCTGAGCATGTTATATCATACCCAGAATTAGACAGCTCTTTTGCAAAGAACGCTTCCTGCGCTTGCGACAAGAGCATATTTCTCCTTCCCGTATTTTCTCTTAGGTTTAGTTCATGCTCTCTAAAAAGAGATTTTAGACTTAGCTCAAATGATATCATTTTTGCTAGTGCAGATTTAACATGTGATACTTGTATATAACAATCTTTATTTTCCATGCTTATATTTTACATTGAAAAAATAAAATTTACAAGCTTTCAAAAATATCATCTTTTAGCGGAACTATCCATACTACGTCCTCGAGAGGTGTGGGAATACCATAAAAATTACCTACCTCAATCGCTGATAAAATTCCAATTGCTCTACCTTTTGAATCAATAACTAGGGAGCCAGAAGCTCCCCCAAAAGCATACGCATGAAGGTGAATATACCCTGGGGATATCGAGGAAATATTTCCAGAAAAACAAGAAAGATCAGGCCTGTTTGGGAAACCACAATAGCCTGCTTTGTCGCCTACTTCAAGATCATTTTTAAGAAACTTAATTTTGTAGGGAGTAATTCCACTCAGATCAGGAATTGATAAGATTGCAACATCACCATCGGGATCTTCAAGAACAGCAGTAGCATCGGCCTCTTCCTCACCTCTTACAACTTTTATAAAAACTTTCTCCCCCGCCCTGGAGCTTATAACATGATTCGCTGTGAGGACATACAGCTTCTTATCTTTACTAAAGACTGTCCCTGTTCCATAGCCATACTGTGTTTTTATTTTGACGACAGAATTTGATATTTCATTAAACTTTTTCTCTGGGCCAGAATGAACTTCTTCGGTTATAGATGGATCAGGAGTTGCAAAAGATCTGATCGGAGTTAAAAGGCATAAAGATAAAACGACAAATATATTTTTTTTCACAGGTCACTTTCTTCGACTTGGCGTGTATAATATGTATATGATATCAGGAAGTCGACATGAAAATTATTCCGCATCCAGCACTTTTAAAAGAAAAAGAAGCTCAATTAGAAAAGATGTACAATGAAATATCTCTAAAAGAATGTCAGCTTTATACAGATGAAATTATGCTTAAGATTGCTATTGAAAAAGTATCAAAAGAGAAAAAAAGAATAGTATTATCAAAAGCTTATTTTTTTCTTCTCGGAGTTATTTTGGGATCATTTATATCTTTTTTAATTATTAATTCCATCCAATCTCAAGGACTTCTTCCTTAGGCACCAGGAAGACATCATTACCGACCTGAACGTAGTATTTATTTGTCCCGCTTGGGTCCTCCTCGCAAAGGATGCACTCGACACCTCTCTGCACTTTTACCATTGTTTTTTTTAAATCGCTGTAATACCACCCAGTGCCAGATCCACTTAAGATATATGTTGGCTGAAAGTCTTGACCAAGCATCTGGACCATTTCATCAAGTAAAGAATCCATAAGCTATCCTCCTATAATTACATAATACACTATCGAAAGTGTTATTATAAAAAAATTATAATATTGACAATCTATGCATGCCCTAGCAATAGATAAACTGCAGTAACAATAGAAATTACTAGAGCAGATATAGACAAAACTAATTCTATATTTTCCTTAGAGAAAATAAATTTAAAACATCTTATAAAAAAATTAATCGGATTAATGCTAAACTTTTTATCTTTTACTCTTTTTAACTCTATCTCGAGAGCTTCGAGTCTTTCTCCTACACTGCCTAAATCATCTTCTTTCTTTTGTTCATCCATTAGTCATCCTGCCTCATTAAATCATTTGATGTATACTCTACAGTATGACCTGTATCGTGTTTGACAATAAGTTTTCTAATCTTTGAAGGCGATCCGCCGATCATCCATGTATTTGATTTTATAAACTTTACTTCAACTATAACACCTGAATTTCCCATATTCATAATTGGAAAAACTCTATCACCTACTTTTAACATTACTACTCCTTTTAGATCTGTACCCAGGTCTTCTAATTAACTTCCCAGACTTATCAACTTTAGCAATATCAAAATCAATTAGATCACCGTCTGGCTTTGTGTAAGTAGATAAAAAGCCTAACATTTCATCTGTATTTGCCTCTGAGTCATCAAAGAAGCTAACTTTTTTAATAGTCTCATTTTGATCTAATAGATTCTTAACCACATCCACCTTTTTCTGAGGAGCTGAAGCTCCTACTCCTACAACTTTTATTGTACTGTGATCTATTCCAATAGTATCTAAATAATTTCTAATTCCCACTTCTGCCTCTTGATTTCTAGCAGTTAGAATTAATATTATTCTTCCTCGACCAGCATTAATAAAATTTCTTAAAATTTCAGTAACATGAGTATTCTCCCTGGCTGATCTAGAATCTACATCATTAAACTCTCTAAAGTCATAATGATAGCCAGCCATTGCCTCTTCTCTTGAAAAGCTGTGGTGAGAATATTCCTCAGAATCAAGAGAGCCTACAACCTTACCTTCCGGGCTAATTATGTGGACCATTTCTCCTGTGAATGCAACTGTGTGGTCAAAGTCAAGAACACGAAGAGACTCTGGTATGTCTTCTGAACCCTGTTCAAATAAAAGAGACCACTCTCTGAGTATTTTTTTAAAAGATACCATAGTGTTAATTATCTAAAATATACTTTATTTTTGATTTTCTATCAAACGACTTTATTTTATGCTCTAGTTTCAACGCATTAGATCTAGAGTTGACTTTGACAAATCCGACCAGTGATACTGGTCTTCTTCCTCGTGTATACTTTGCGCCTCTAGCTGTTTCGTTATGCTCTTTTATTCTTCTATTTACGTCTGTTGTTATTCCACAATACAAAGTTTCATCAGCACACTTAAGCAAATAAACTGACCAGCATTTTTTTTCTTTTGACTTCACTAGAGAGAAACTTTTTATCAATTAAATTATACCCTATATAAAAGATATTTACAATAGAGCTGTTATCCAACCTCTTATTGCTGATTCACTCCATCCGTTTATGCCATATGCTATTTGCATTTCCTGATTGATTATTGCAAATGTTGGCCAGCCCGTCACGGGATATCCCTCTTCTGCTAGGGGATCAACTAAAGACCTATCCCCGGCAAGAACGGGCTTGTGAGATCCGTATTCATCAATCCACCTTGTCAAGTCACTTTGATCAGGAGGATTTCCATACTCATCTTCAACGAGTATTGTAACCCACACAATATTTTCAGAACCATAATCATTAGCAAAAATTTCTCCGTAGCCTACTATTGACTGACATACTCCACACCACATTGTTGATAGGTCGACTATGATAATTTTTCCATAGTGATCGTAGAGTTCAAAATCTTCTCCATCCTGGTCTTTTAATGTAAAATTACATACATTATCACCAATCTTGTACCCACACTCAGACCATGTATGCCATGGTCTACTATCTACAACAAGATCGCTGGAATCATCTTCTACTTTTAAATCTGCAGGACCGCAGCCTATACAAAGTAAAGCAATTAAAAATTGAAAAATATATCTCATATCAAAATCTCCATTACTAATTTTCTAATTTGAGACTCTGTCATGATAACTCTGTCATTTAATCCGGCTACTATATCTCCTGACTTTATTCCATTTTTTCTGAACCATCCCTGAGGAACTTCAATTGCACACTTTGCACTCCCTAGAGATTTAACAGTTGTCACATCATACGGATTCATATCCTCGATATTTAATATTTCATCTTCTTCTGATACGAAAGCAATAGATAGAGGGATTCTAGTATTTTTCATCCAGAATCCAAGTGTGCCAGGTTTTTCAAATATAAAAATCATTCCTGATCCGCTCTGCAGAGCACTTCTATTCATTAGCCCCTGTTGCCGTAAGTCTTCGGTATCAGCAACTTCAACATGTATAGGCACACTATTTATTGAAATAACTTTGTGGTTCATCATAGTCTCATTTAATAAATATTAAACTAAACTAAAAGAAGCCCTGAATGTGGGCTATTATAATTGATAACGTGACACACAGCGTTGTCTTCAATTAGCAAACTTCCAATTGCTAGTCGGCTTCACACGCTAGCATCATTTTTAATTACATGTGCAAGCACATTAAAAAATCTTTTGGAAATAAATCAGAATTATTATTAAAAAATCTCCTAAAATCAGCGTCTAAGATATACGTTGAAGCATGATCATTTTCATTTCTAACGCTTCTTCCAGCAGATTGAACGATAGTTTTTGCAGTCTGTAGGTTATACCAACCAGGAAATCTATTCATTCTTTTTTTGATGAGCTTGTCTCCAAGATATGGATATGGAACTTTACAAATAATTTGAAATCTACTTGAATCATCTTTGAGATCAACGCCCTCAGTCATCGATGGAGAAAGTAAAACTGTGGGCTCTTTTGAAGAAATATGTTTCTGAAGCATTTCATCTCTATTCGTAGAATCATGGACTATTATCCTTTTAGAAGAAATATTATTCTTTATAAAATTAGCAATTTTAAACGTCTTACAGTGAATAATTCCCTTTTCATCTTTGTGATGATCTAGTATTTCACCTACGGCACTTGCCAAATCTGGAAGCGTTGTATCAATATTTTTTGCACTCATACTCCCAACTGGAGAAAATATAACTGGTCTATTCTTTGGATTAAACGGGGATGGAATGCTAATAAATCCACACTGTGATTCATCTATTCCTAAAGTTTTACAGAATGTTGATTTATTAATGATAGTTGCACTCATTATAATAACTTTTTCGCCAAGCCTAAAGAGAGATTCCTCAGCATACTGAGAAACATCAATTGGCTTGAACGTAGCTCTAAGACTTCTTCTAGCACCTGTCCTGGATACCTCGAAGACCCAATTATCTTTATTGTACATTTTTACAAATGACTCAAGCTTGTTTACGTGGCCCTTGAGAAGGTCGAATTGTCTTGTTATCTTTTTAAACTGTAAAAGCTTTTCCCTAAACTTCTCTCCGCCAAACTGCTCAATTGTCTTTTCTATGTGCCTAATCTTTCGCTGTGCTGTTGGCAGGTATGTTTCAATTATCCATTTAAAAATTCTAAACTGTGTGGGTGAACTAGGAAAATTTATGCTTAGAAGATTTTTTGCAAAATGTTCTGAGACGCTAACCTCGACGAATCTAGAAAGCTCCGCCTCTACGTTATGCCCTTCGTCCACAACAAGAAGTTGCCTTTTTGTAATTTTCCCGCTATAGTTTGACTCAGTAAGGAAGTAGGGAAAGTTTGTCACACTTTCCTTTGAATCAAGAAACTTCTGCTTTTCATTTTTATAAATACAGTCATATGCGCAAGCTTTGAAAAATTTGCTACTCTTTTCTTCAGTTCTTAGTAGCTGCCTGCTCTCTGCACATGTATTCTTTTTGTGATACTTGCACTGATAATTAGAAGATGACTTAAGTGATACAATAGAGCTAAAATCTCTCTGATACTGATCTTGCAATATTTTCTGTGTAGTTATAAAATACGAACCCGGAGAAGTATCTTTTTGCGGACTAAATTTTTCAGAAATGAATCTTGCAATAGTTAATCCAATAGCAGATTTCCCTACACCAGTTCCAGCTTCAATGATACAAAATTTCTTATCTTTGTCAATAAGCTCTTCCAGCGCGTAATCAATTGCATATCTTTGTTGATCTCTTATAGCAGCATAGGGAAACTTATCAATATACGCATGACTATTTGTCATATGAAACCCATACAGGAAGAAATACGTCAGTACTCCCCGATATTTTTACAGAGTTTTCGGGAATACTTATCGGTATTTTACTACCACCCCCTACCCATGACAATCTGTCTCCTGCTGTGTCATAAAGAATGCTTAGTGATTTTTCACACGGGTAGAAAAATCCATTGTGGCCAACCTTGCTCAGGGTAACCTTGTGACCTTTAGATAGCTTAATTTTCATATTTAATCTCCTTGTATATCCTTTAAGTCGAAATTGTAATTTAAAATTTAATCCCACGAGAGAAAACGTGAGTGTTGCTTTCAGATATTCCAGATGAAGTTTGCTCTATCATTTCAGCTGATGATTGAAAGCTAACTATGTCGGTACATCCTGAATAGCTTAATCCACTTCGAAGGCCAGCTTCAAGGCTTCCTATGACGTCTCTAACGGGTCCTTTGTACTGAACAAGTGCTGCCACTCCTTCCTGAGATGCAACATTTCCTCTCCAGTTCATCTGTGCACGAGAGCTCGCCATTCCTCTATACTCTTTAAAAATGCTCCCAGATCTTTCTATCTTTATCCCTGGAGACTCTTCAGTCCCTGAGAGAAGTGAGCCCAGCATTACATAGTCGGCACCTGCTGCCAAAGCTTTGACAGCATCTCCACTATTCTTAATTCCGCCGTCTGCGATAATTGGAAAATCTCCTGCAAAAGTTGATTCGGAACAATCTAAAATAGATTGAAACGTAGGGACTCCGTGGCCAGTCTGAATTCTTGTTGAACAAATTGATCCGCCGCCGATCCCGACTCTAACAGAGTCTGCGCCCCATCTGCAGAGATCTTCGTAGCCAATCTTCGTAGCAACATTTCCTGCCATTATATGAACCTTTGTTCCTAAAGAGTTTCGCAAAGTATTCAATGCATTTCTCATTAGAGCATGATGACCATGCGCAACATCGACACAAAGAATTTTGACGCCAGCATCTACAAGCGCGAGAGCTCTTTCAGTATAGTCTCCCGATACACCAATGGCGGCGCCAGTATTTGTTGCACCCTTTTCTACAGCATCACTAACAAGCTTAACCTGTGATCTAATGTCATTATAGCGATGAAGTATACCAAGACAACCCATGCTATCTAGGCTTACAGCCATGTCAGATTCAGTAACCGTATCCATAGGGCTAGAAATTATTGGTAAAAATGTTTTAATATTCTCATCTAGCGATGAAGATAGATCAATTTCTTTTCTAGATATAATTTCACTAAACTTTGGCACTAAAAGAATATCATCAAACGAAAGACACCTCTTAACTCTCACAGCAAGACTCCTTATAAAGATTATTAACTTTTTTCGACATTGTGGTTAGAAATCCTGGACATACTTTTAGTGCCTCTGGAACTATATTTTTTCTAATTCGCGACCTAGAAAATCGATCACCAAGGTTAGTGGGATCAATAACAAACGGAACACCCTTTCTTTCACACCACGATTCAAGAGCTGACTTTTTCGTTGAAAGAAAAGGTCTAATAACATTTCTATTTCTATACGGAATAATTCTTGGATTGCCCCTGAGAGATGTAAATAGCCACCACTCTGCAACATCATTTAGATTATGTGCAGTAATTACTGGAAACTTTAACGTGTGAAAGACATTGTATCTCTGATCTCTCCACCACTTCTCTAGAGATTCACCTTTTGGCGGACTTCCATTAATTTCAAATAGGATGAGATCAATCCCTCTGTCGTTGCAAAAATTTGTTACTAAAGTACGAGCATCACTAGAGTGTGATGTGAGGTGATCAAAATGGACGACTGAAACATTCCTACCGTTTCTCGAGACGAAGTCTAAAGCTGCCATCGAGTCAGGCCCTCCGCTACACGCAACTATCACCCTATCGGGTATTTTGCCAGTCAAATAAATCATATGTTTATTTTAAAATAAAAATTCAAAGTTTACACGTATTGGCCAGTTTCAGCCCTGGATTTTAAATAAAGATACAATATATAAATCATCATACCGCTCTCTGAAGAGCATCCAGAAGGGTCCTGCATATGACAGATGAAGCACTGCGTTACTTTGTATGCTTGTCTGCAACAGAGGCTGCTGCCCATGCATCTGGTTTAATTTTATAAGATGCTCCGAGGCCCGTGAGCCAGCCAGTAATTGAATCAACAAAATATCTCGTTTTTGACCGAGCAGTTCTTCCAATATCAATATGGATTTCTGCATCTATCTCTGGAATAGTCTCTACAAGGTGGAGAAAAATACTAACTGCACGAGAAACTTCTTCATTTATTCTCTGCCTTAATGTTATTCCCCCGTAATCTTTTAAAAGCTCTTTCCTAAAATAGTATCTCCCGCCCATTAGTTCACCGCCGTGGATGCAAATAGTTGTAACAAATATACAGCTTTCACCGTGTATCTGACTATCACATCCCAGATAGACTCTGCCGTTGAGAACAGTATGATTCTCAATCTCTTCAATTATGTCTTCGAATAATGCATGATTTCCCTTTCCATCATGCCACAGAAAACTTTTATCAAAAATATTTTCATTCATCTATTAATTCTCAGAGAGGTGATATGATATCATACACGCCCCTAGAGAAAGAGTACATATAATAGCTCCGTCTAATGCTCCGCTATAGGCACATATCAAAGCAGACATGATATTAACTGTTGATAAAACAAGCCAAAATGATTTGCTCTTCAGTATTTTCATCCTGCGACTCCTTACGACAAAGGCTATAATATTACATATGCATCAAGTCAAACCTTCTAGTATTTTTTAGATATTATGATATTTTTTTTAAATCTTGCTCCCAGACTGTTTCTATATTTCCGTCCGGTAGTAAAACTTCGAATATCATATCATCGTTATCTAGGTTAAAGTGAACACGAGCACTAAGATTAGGGGAGACAACTATTCCAAAAATATTTGCTAATTTTGGCCTTGCAAAAGAGATATATTCGTGAGCAACATCACCAAGCTTGACTAGGTCACCCTTTCCCAGGGTACTAGGATAGTGATGCACTTTTTTCTAGTTCATCTAATATCTGATCAAATTCAGACTCGTCGACTCTTTTCTTTGCTTTCATAACAGACCATGCGGCTCTAAATGCCTTGAGATCAATTCTCTCAGAGTATGAAGCAAGTAATTCTTTTCTATCTTCTCGTAAAAGCTTTAGCTCGTTTTCAACAAGTGTAAGTCTCTCAACAAGCTCTTTGATAGTTTCTCTTGTTGCCACTAGCCGACTCCCTTAAAACCGTTGCTTCCAGTAATAACTGGGAATGATTCAATCCCTGTTAAGCCAGCGCATAGGCTAAATCCAGTTGTATCTGATGGTGTGAGACTTTGGCACACTACCCAGATTTCCTTGCATCTTATTTCCCATACGTCTGTCCTAGCCTGACTGAATCCGCTTGCAGAATTTGAAGGATTGAGCTGAAAATAATTCTGATCTTCCGTTAGAACAGAAACGCCTCGTGAAGTGAAGCCAACTCTTAGAACTCTGTCTCCTGTGTTTCTTACTTGTATCCATCGAGTAACAAATGGAAATTCAATTTTAACAGGTACAGTTGTACCTATCTCACTGCCATTACTACTAGTAACAAACGGCACACCTGAAATCTGATATGCCGGGGTGAAGCTCGGACCCTGTTTGGGGAATCTACTATACGACATTATCCCACACCCTTGAAGCCATTGCTTCCTGTAATAACTGGGAATGATTCTATTCCAGTTAGACCGGCAACAACACTAAATCCTGTTGTCCCTCCTTCTGCCAGGAGATATATTTCTTTACATCTGACTTCCCACCTGTCAGTATCAGCTAAACTATGAGATGCAGCAGCAGCTGAAGACTCAAGAATATAATAATTTCTTTCTGGGTTGCCCAGAACACCGTTCTCAGTAAATCCAATCTTCATCTGATTGGATCCAACATTTCTTACTTGTATCCATCGTGTAACAAATGGAAATTCAATTTTAATCGGTGTAGAAGTTCCTAGCTCTGTAGAGCCATTGCTTCCCGTAACAAATGGAACTCCTGAAACCTGATATGCAGGCACAAAATTTGGGCCTTGTCCTGGAAATCTACTAAATGACATCTATTTACATTCCTTTAAAAGCATTGATTGATTAATTATAACTATTCTTCTGATTCAGTATATGCTACCCACTCAACAATATTGCCATCTGGGTCAGAACCATAGATATATGAAGATCCATCTTTATGATTTTTAATTTTCCCATTCTTTTCTGGAATTTTAATAGTGCTATCGACTCTAAATGCTATGTGAGGCGGGTGCTCTCCCTTTAAAACTAGAGCTATTTTAATTTCTCCAGTTTTTAACATTGCCCATGTTTCATCGCAATGAATAATTTCACAGCCAATATTTTTAACATACCAATCAACAGATCTCTTAATATCACATGATTCGATAGCGACATGGTCAAAAGTCATGGAGTGTTTCCCGGTGAGAATTCTAAACTATTAATTGCAATTTGTATAAAATAGCTTTCAATCCCAGAAAAAGATTTTTTAATTCTCTGGCCAGAGGGAGTACGAGCCCACTCTAGCTCAATTATCTCAGCAACTTGCTCAAGTCTTCCTTTGTTGTAAATATACTTATCACCGAATCCATCAACTATTCTAGGGTAAAAAACAGTGCAACTTTCAAGATTTTCTAAAATATCAGGTGCTGGCGAGTCTAAAACAACACACTTGCTTTTTCCAATAAATGCTATCTTTAAACAATCGCTAGCAATACTCATCTTCTTCTGGCTTGGGAATAATAATAGAGTTGCTTCCTGAATTAGCTGCATCCATATCCTGTCCTATTATATAGCTTGACGAAATGGAGAAAAACTCTTTTACTTCATTTATTGAATTGTAAAAATCTAAAAACTCATCAACGAAAAGTGTTACTGTTACCCTTTCAAGCTGAATTGTCACGGTGTGAATCTTTGTGTCAAGATAGCACATATCATTTATTTTTAAGATTTCGTCCTGGTTAGACACAAAATCACTATTTTTCTAGTTTTTCTTCGTCAGCTTCTAAAGTTTTCGCTGTTGTCTTTTTTGACATGTAAGATGTAGATTTTGATGATTTCTTCTTAGGCAAAGATTTCTGCGGTGTGACCTTCTTAGCTTTCGGTTTACCTTGCGTGAATATTTTTTTCGTGTCACTCTTTTCAGGTGTACATACGCCCAGATCAGCAAGACATCCGCAAAGTTCTTCGTGAGAAGTTATACCGCTCTTTTTGCAAAAACCTTCCAGTGTCAATCTTTTTTTACCAAGAAAATAAGATAGTTTAATTTTCATATTCGCCTCCATGATTTTCAGAATGTTTTGAACATTCTTTAAGAATATGTAGGCATACCCTCAACTCTTTGTCACTAATAGTTTTAGAAAGATTGTCACTTAAAGAAATTAAAACTTCATCAAATGTTGAATGAGGATCATCAAGTGTAAAACTGTCTATTGCACTCTTGAGCTCACATCTTACAAACTCAGCACGTTCCTCATCCCAGTCACATGCTTCAAGCAATTGAGTCTCATAACCTAGATTGAGAAGTGTGCTAAATATGAATTTTATAGGATTCATCATTGATAATTTCAATTAGACCCGATTGAAATCTTGGGTCAGCTGCAACATTTTCAATTTCTTTATCACAAAGATCTACACCGGTTGTTTCACATGCGTCTTTTGCTACTTTCTTAACTGCTTTAAGAAAAACATTTCGGGCAGTTGAATGATTCATTCTATCACCCTTTTCTGTCATTCTCTCTGCAATTTCTCTATATCCCATCCCACCTTGTACTTGAACTGTGGCATATCCATTTTTTGATTTATGTCCTTTTGGCATCGGCATAATTTTTTTCTCCTATTATACGTTAAATTCTTCTAGATCGTGAACTTCACTAATTCCGAATCTTAGTCTCAAAACTTGCTCTTCTCTCTTTGTGAGTCGTGAAAGAGACTTTACAATTGCTGACCTGATCCTTTCATTATCTAGAACCTCGTCTACAAGAGGCGAATCAACATCCTCGATCATATCACCAATTGTTCTATTGGAATCAGCATCGCCGATCGGAGTATCAATTGAAAGAATATTGTTAAGCTTCATTGACTCCAAGCTTAGTTTTACCATTGACTCTGTCACGCCGAGAATTTCAGCAATTTCAGATTCAGCAGGATAAGTTCCAAACTCCTCTTCGTATTCCTTCATTAGATTTTTGACTTTATATGCAAGTGACACTGCATGAGAAGGAACTCTTACAGTATTCTTGTGCGAAGCAACATATCTACTTACTGACTGCTTGATCCACCAAGAAGCGTACGTAGAAAATTTAAACCCTCTACGCCAGTCAAATCTTTCAACTGCCTTCATCAGACCAATATTTGATTCTTGAATTAGATCTTCCATTGGACATCCGCTTTTGTAGTACCTCTTTGCAATACTAATCGCCAGTCTAAGATTAGACTCAATCATTTTCCTTCTAGCAAATTCATCTCCTTTCTCGATTTTCTTACAGAGTTCAACCTCTTGCTCTCGAGTTAAAAGTGGATTCTTGCCAACATCTTTCATATATGGATCTAGTAAATTACCCATGTTACCTCCTGGTATTTAAATTATAATTTTTAATGTTTAATGTTACACGTTTTGATAATAAAATGTAGACACTGTTTTCAAAAAGAAAACTAGTATCTCTTAATATTTTTCATATATTCTTTGTGAATCAGTTCTCTCTTTTTCCGCCACATAACTTCTCGTTGCAAATAACAAAGCTCTGTTTCTAGAAAAAGGCCCTTCTCTTTCATTGTTTCATTCCGTGACATTCTCCAATTATGGCCAGTCTCTCTAAGCTTTCTAGTCAAATTATCAATTGATCTACTAAGCTCTGAATCGGAAGAATAGGGAATATCGTTAGGTTTAATCACTCTAAGCTGCATGTTATCTCCTTAACTGCATGTTTTAATTTTAACATAAGCATATCAAGTTTACACGTTTAGACAATAATTGGTTTGCCCTTGAAGGCGACTTTTCTACCACCCAGGGATATGACCTTGACTAGCTTAATGCCGGGAAGTACTTTTACAAGATTTGCTATATTCATAATATTCTTGTAAGTATCTGAAGAATTTGGTAAAAATTTTATGTATACTTCAACAGATGTGGAAGCTCCCGATCTGTCTACGGGTGATTTCTGGCCAACGACTGAGACCGTAGGCAGAACTCTTATTCTTGTCAGAGTATCGGGCACATGGGTGCTACTATCAAGCTTGAGTACACAATTGATATTCATCAATGACTTATCTAGCCTAGTTTCTTCGTATTCTTTAATTATAAGCTTTTCTATTACGCCTATAAGACTACCTGTAGTTGACATTTTTAAATGACTCCCACTATTAATTATCTAATGAAAAAAGTTTTTTTATTATTAATTATCAACAATCATTGCACAACCAGCTGAAAGAAGCGTGCATGCAGCTGAGACTGCATTTTCAACGGCACAGCGTGCAACCTTTGAAGGATCGATGATTCCTTTTTCAACTAAATTACAGAAATCACCATTTGCAACATCAAATCCAAAATGAGGGTCGTTACTTTCTAGAATTTTTGCAACTATAAGATCTGAAGACTCTCCTGTATTATTCAAGATTTGCCTCAGCGGTGACAAGCATGAAATCTTCATTACTCTAGCACCGGCCCTAAATGACTCATCATATGAATCTATCTCGATTGAAGAGGCTGCACCTAGTAAGCACACACCACCGCCCGGGATTATCCCTTCATCTATGGCAGCCTGTGTAGCACTAAGTGCATCATCAACGCGATCTTTTCTCTCTATCAGTTCTCCCTCTGTTGCACCGCCTACTCTAATGATTCCTACACCCCCTGCGAGCCTGGATAGTCTAACTTTAATTACACTTTCTTCATCTTTTGTTATTCTCTTATTTTTCAAGGCTGAGCGAAGATCGCCCGATCTATCTTCAATATCACTCTTATCAGCGGGACAATCAATGAATACTGTATTCATTCTGTCAATTATAGCTCTGGCACATGTTCCTAGATCTGAAAGTGTGGAATTTTTAATTTTATCATCATTTATATCGAAAGGAGTTGTTCCGATCATGAGACAGAGGTCGTCTACCATTCCGACTCTTGCATTGCCAAACCCAGGGAGCTTAATAGCGCATGCCTGGAGTGTACCCCTTGTCGTATTGACGACGAGGCCTTGCATAGCATCACCTTCAACGTCATCGGAAATAACCAGCATAGGTGTTCCTGATCTTAGTGACTCTTCAAGCAAGTGCGATATTGTGTGTATGCTGGATATTTTTTGATTACAAACTAGAATTCTTGGATTTTCATATTCAACACACATTTTCTCTGTATTGTTGACAAAATAAGGCGAAAGGTATCCTCGATTTATTTGCATACCGTCTACTATGTGAAGGTCGCTCTTAAAGCCTTTTGCTTTTTCAACAGTTATAATTCCGTCTACACCAAGCGAGTCCATTGCAGTTGTAATTAGTGAGCCTATTTCACTTTCACCATTTGCTGATATTGTCGCTATGTTCATAATCTCTTCTGAGTTGCTTACTGGCTTGGATGTCTCTGCGATATAGCCAACAACATCCTCAGACGCTTTTCTAATTCCCTTTATTAGATCTTTTGAAGAGTATCCTGCTGCTATCATTTTTAAACCCTCAGAGAAAATTGATCTAGCAATAACAGTAGCTGTTGTAGTTCCATCGCCAGCAGTGTCAGCAGTTCTAGAAGCAGCTTCTCTAACAATATCCACACCTAAATTTTTAAAAGAATCATTAACTTTTACAAATTTTGCAACTGTAACACCGTCTTTTGTTACAATTGGGTGACCACCCGGGGCTTCAATAACAACATTCATACCCATTGGTCCCATAGTAACAGAAACTGCATCAGCTAAAATATTAACACCGCAAAGAAGCTCTTCCCTTGTTTCATGATTAAATAATATAACTTTTGATTCAATGCTATCAGACATTTCTATCCCTTTAGTACTCTCTTGTTTAAGACTGATTCAGTAACGTTTGGTGTGACAATTCTTCTTGATTTTGTAATCACATCCTCGGCGACATAAAGATCGCCTGACCTGAAAGCTATTTCCTGACTAGTTATTAATCCTGATTCACGCCAGCTTTTAAGCATGCTTTCAGAAATAACTTCTTCACGATTTTCCATTTTAATCTCCTGAAATTTTATTGATATCGCTTACATTTATTCTTGCGATACTTCCATCACCAAGATCTACCGTTGCATACTCTTCTTCGTCTGTCACAGCTTCTTCTGCAATGCTATTAATATCTTCGCTATTAATAACAAATTGAGAAAATATTTCTGATATTTTCTTGGCATCATCGAGCATTTGATCTATCTGTGCTTCTGCTCTTTCTACAATGTAAGAACGTGTTTTTTCAAGTGTTTCAAAAATCTCTGCATCAATTTTATCAAGATCAATTTCATTACCCTCCCCTGTAGGTAACCTTACTACATAGCTAACTGTTTTTCCGTTGAGAGATTTTTTCTGAATCTCTTCACAAATTAAAACGGGATATACTTTGGGATTTTTTCTTGTTAATAAATAGATAACCTGACCAACAGAAAAATTCATGCTTTGCTCCAATGGGCAAATTATACACAAAAAACACAAGTTATAAAAAAAGCCGGGTTAAAAACCCGGCTTTTATTGATTTTTTAAATAATTCTTATCTAAAGCCAGGTCCGGGAAATCCTGCTGTAATTCCAGAGAATGAATCTTTCATCTTTCTGCTGCGTCTTTTTGTTGATGTGCCACCTGCCTTCTTAATAGATGACATGATGCTTCCAATCTCATTTCTGATAATTGATCGGAGCTCATTTTCTTCAAGCCGCTCTCTACGAATCCGTGCTATTTCTTCAGAAAGCATTGCATCATCAATTTCAACGACGTCATCGGCATCGGTTCCTTCATAATCTAGTCGACTCTTTGACTGGTCGCCTTTCTTTGCGCCACTGCCCTCATTCCGTGGTGTATTCAACAATCCCTCACCCTTCTCAGCATCCCACCACTGGAGGCCTTCACCTCCATCCTGTGTACATGATGCCTCAAGTTTCTCAAGGTCTTCTGGTGTAAACTTTTTATTGGGATCATTCACCAGCTGCCACTCCTTCCCGGCTTCTACACACTTGCTAACCACTTCAGCAGAAGCTGCTGTTTCTTCGTCACCCTCGGCAAGCTGCCCCTTTCCAAATCTATGATCAGCCTCATCAGAAACTGACGGATCCTCATGCATGCTTCTGTTTGATGCTTCTGTAAGCGAACTTCTTTTTGCAACTGGTAATCCGGCTAGTTTTGCCAACCTGTCTGCGTATAAATCCATTTTATAAATGCCTCCGGCGTATGATTAATTATTACCTAGCTTAGATTATTTCTAACAGATTCAGTAATTTTTTTGCCTTTGGTAACAGCCGATGACATTTTCTCCAAACCTAGACACTCTCTAACCGCATCATATGTTTCAATGCTGAGACCTTCTTTTAGTATAGACATATCAGCATACTGATGCAGATCAAGCTGCACAACAGGTACTTCCTCACCTTCGAGACCCGGTTCGAAGTCACCTGTGTCTCTTGATTCAAAGATAAAAATAACTTTAGGCATTTCATTTTCTACTGGTACTTGAATAAAAGGAATATGGGAAGACAGCCCACCGTCTTCAGCATCTTCATACATGATCTCTGGGATCCAGCTCTTCTGACTCGTCATTAAAAACCTCCTTGGAAAATATAGTATGCTACTACTAAAACGTTAATTTTTTAATTTTCTTCTTTCATCGAGCGTTCTAATTTTCAAGCTAATACCTGAAAACTCTTCGTAAAGTTCTATAACATATCGGTCAAACTCACTAGTAACCTGCTCTTTTGTAATAGGGTGCCTTCTAGAAAAAAGCTTCCTTAGATGTGACGGGCAACCATTCATAATTTCTTTCTTGATTGTCACCCAGTCATCGCATGCTCCTGCATACTCTGAAACCTCTTTTATCTGAGATATGACTCTATCAGGAATCTCGCTGTTCGTCGTCAATATCAACCTCTTCCTCTTCGGGAGCTTCTATTTCATCTTCGGCCACGTCTTCAATGTCTCCAGGGCCAGCATCTTCTTGTTCAGTATCTTCACCTGCTTTAAGATCTATTTCAAGATCAACCTCTTCTTCTGGAGGTAGTTTTGTTACTTTCACATCTTGCAAGGGTGGTGCAGCTGGCGGGAAAGATTTCATTCCAAGCATAGCTCTAAAACCCTGTGTAGTTGCATAAACAACTAGATACTTTGCATCACACGGTATTGAGTAGTAGTGTTCTGCTGTTACACCATAGAAGCCTCCGTAGTGAAGATCAGAAATAAATTTATCAAAAACATCCTCTCCCTGACTATTATTGATCTTATCTAGGGATGAATATATTTCTGATAGCAGCTCAAGAGATTGAGAATATGCGCCCAATAATGCTACATCTATCTGTGTGCCGTCAGAGCTGCTATCAAAAAGTTTGTATATTAATTCATCATAAAAATAATCTAGAGATATAGATCCTTCGTATTCTGCTGCACCTGCTGACGCTTTAATATCAACTGCATCTGCGTCTGAGCTCTGTTCACTCTTATTCCCCGGGGAGTAGTCGCCAAGTGTGCTATTTAAAGCTTTTTTGCATGCATCAAATAAATTTCCCATGCCTTCAATGTCTAAGATCTCGCCACGCATTATCCTTCTTATCATTGCCGCACCTATTTGTCCGCCCTCTACTTTTATCATTACACCCGGTAGTTCGTCTTTAGATGTGCTGAATGTTGCCTTGTTGAAGAAATAGTCTATCATCTCTACTGCATTTGCAACTAAGTCAATATTAAATCCGTCTGGGGGTGATTCAATTTCTCTAATTACTGCTATGCCTTTATCATTTACTATCGAGCCAGATTCTGTGAATCTTTGCGAGACCTGGCCCGCAGCACGGAGAGGGCGAATAATCTTTACGTGTCTGTCAAAAATTCTTCCTGTTGCAGATCCTAATTTTGAAAGAGTGGGGCCAGACTTAGTACTCATTTTTTTAACTTCTAAGGGTAGACCTGTTGATGCCAGTTCGAGATCATACGGTTTTGTTCCAGCTACATGTCTAATTCGTACTTCTGGCAGTGCAGGCCCGTCATCATCAATGCTTGTTTTAATTCCTATAATATACTCAACTGCTTCATCTTGATCAAGCTTTGCATTAATTCCTTTGCCCTGGATTAAAATACCGCCGTCATCCTGTGGAACTATAGCGTATCCATTCTGTGACAGGTATATTAGATTCTCCATTGCTGCAACAGCTTTCTCTGCTCCTTCAGGATCTTTGCCATCCTTCGCTGTTGCTGATGCTCTTTGCCCCCACAGGTTCCACTTTCCAGATGAGAATATTTTCAGCTTGTCTGACCATAATACCTTAACGAATGGAAATGAAGGTGATCCAGAATCAGATTCCTCTTCTAGAATTCGCCCAATTATCTCTCTAATTTCTAATTCATGAAGCTTATCTTTTTCTTCGTGTGGCTCATTTCTTAGCATTGTATTAATATAGTCCATTGCCTTTCGAGCTTCTGCTGCTGTTGATTCACTAGTTAGGTGTCTAGACATATACTCTTCAAATGAAAGTCTTTCAAAGTTCTCACCAGGTTCACCAGAAAAAAGATAATTTCTCAATGTTCTATCTGAATTGACTGCATTTGCAACATCGACAAATGTCAATGCTTCCTCTGGTGCCAGGTCTATTCTCAATATTGATAATATATCTTCAGGAGCAGAGATGAGAGGCCCTGTATTTTCCCACTTTCTATTATTCTTCTTGCTGTGTGGGTGTCCTGTAGCACTTTGTTTGATTCTTTTATAGCGAAGGCCTCCGGGACTAACAATGACTATTTTTTCATTCGGGAACATGTCATTTGTGGGATCCTGGCTTATTCTTTTTGCAAGATGTCCCATGAGTATATTTCTATATGCACCTTTAATTTCGCCATCTCCAGTTCCTGCCATTTGCCAGCATGCATCTCCAGGGCACTGTGAAAGCATAATGTCTATCTGAACATACTCACCTAACTGTGATCCCTGTATGGGGTACATTACTGCAATATTCTGCCCTTCTAATTTTGCATCGCCATCTGTTAGTGAAATATTAATATCATCTAATAGCCTATTTTTAAATCCTTTAATATCAATATTTGACGGTGTGCCCACTACAATATCCAAGTCACCTGATTTAGATTTTTTTCCTGTACTGCCTATGGGCATATAAGAGCTTACACCAGATTGGCTAAGGTGGTTGGAGAAAAAATCATCTAGCGTTAGTTGGACATTTTCTAGATCTATTTCAGTAGTTAAATGCTCGCCTTCAGTATTTTTAAAAGAATTTCCTCCTTCAAATAGGATACCTTCCCATCCTATCCTATACGAAAATTCCCTTAATGCTTCATTAACTGCTTCAATTTCTTCATCTGTAAGATCAGTATCTTCTGAGCTTTCAGGAATATCAGGTATCTGAATTGAAAGTAGGCTTCTTGTACTCCTGTCAGGATATCTAAAAAGCCCAACAAGTCTATGTATAGGCGTGAACATACCGGTCAGCTTTCTAACTATTGTCTCGCCGTTGGCGCCAGGCAATCTTAAGACAACTCCTTCAACAGCTTTTTTAAATAAGTCCATTTGCTCAACACGAGCAAGTGATGTGTCAAGCTTGGTTGCCCAGTTAGTGTCAATCATATCTGATATTTCCCCTGAGTCTACGTTCTTGACAATCACCTGATCAGAATCCCTTGCATCCTTGATCTTTTTTACCTCGTTTGCAAGATCTGCGACAACTCCTTCATTTGTCGCAAGTGCAAACTCTAGAGTGTCAAAGAAATAAGATCCTAATTTTTGAATAATCTTTTCAAGATCTGCAATTGCCGCAGCAACGTGTGCAGTTCGCATTTTTTCAAACTTTTGAAATTCAGACCACGCTGATCCCATCTCAGGTTTTCCAATTATCTGCTTGTTTCCAGTTGCAAGCCTTTGCAAAGCTCTTCGTCTCTGGTCATCGCTAAGCCCGCTAAGGTCTAACTGAGGTGCAACTCTTGTAACATATTCTTGAAGTACTTGTGCAGCATACTCTCCAACTGTTCTTGGAACTGGTTCCATTCCCTGCAAAAGATTATCAATATCTTGCTGGAGCTCCTGTATTTTTGTAGACATCTCTACTGCATCAGCTTGAACCTGTGCAAGCTTGGGAACTGGTCCTAGCGACCACTCACGACCCAAAGCATCTTGAATCTCGACATCAGCATCACTGAACAAATCTCTGTATGCGTCTTCATCTATATCTACGTCATAAGGTGTGAAGGGCTTTACAAATCTAACGTGATTCTCTGTATATGGAATTGTATTGGGATTTACAGGAGTCATAACTTGACCTTCAACAACAACCTTTCCATTCTGGAAGAGTCTGTTTACTAGATCAGCATCCTTGCCGTCAAGGTATGCATCAACAACATCCATTCCTGAGCCGAATGTATCCTTGACATTTTCATTCCACCTCTCATGGTCTCTGATATTATCTCTTCCCATACCGCCCTTTCTCAGGGTAGTTTCACTAACACCCTTTCCAAACAACCGAATTTCACCACTATCGAGAACAGTAAACGTAAAATTTTGACCATCCATCTTTTCTTCAATGTGTTCTACTCTTCCGCTGAGGACGTCGTCTATGATGCTTTTCAAGTTATCAAATGTAAGAGACATGTCTTCTGTTAAGCCGAGTATGTGACCCTCGCCCTTCTTTTTTGAAGAAGCTTCGCTTATTTTCTTCCTTGCTGTAAATTTTGCTGCAGCTCTCATGACTGTGCTATCTGTAATTATTGGCATAAAAAGTGACTCATTTTGCTGGTTAGCGGGCTCGCCCACCAGTATTTTAATTATTTCATCTTTCTGATCTTGTGGAAGAATATTAGGTAGATATCTGGAAAGTGATTCTATATCTCTTGATCCGGCAAAGTCTCTAATACCAGTCCCTCTTACAGCTACCATTTCATCTGAAGCGTCTGGGTGATACTGGCGTAGAAGATCTACTAGCCTTCCCTCGTCGGCCAGGCCTGAATTTAGCTTTATCTTACCGATATCAATAAGATCTTTAACTTTTTCCCCTATTGGAGAATCTCCTCTAGATGCCCTTCTATTAATTGCTCCCATATACGTATGACCCTGGAGTTCGTCTTCTCCGGCAACAACTGTTACCTCGTCAACTTCATTAAAATTAATCGTACCCGTCGCAGGATCACCGCTCTGATAGACTAGGCTGGGAATATTTTCATCACTTACTGTATCCTTTTCGGCATCTGTCATTTGTGAATACGCAAATCTATCTAGCATGCTGTGAACATTAGATATAGGAGTAATATCTGAAGATGGTACAACGTCTAAGATTCCAGGGTATGCATCCTGCAAAGCTTTCTCGTAAATGGCAACAATTTTCTCTTGCATCCCTTGGTCAAAATCCCTGCCGGAATTACCAAATTTTCTGAAATGAGTTTTTAATGGCTTTCCTGTCTTCTTACTGAACTTCTGCTTCTTTATGCCAAAGAATGAAAGAACCCTGTCGCTCTCATCTATCGCAAGAAGCAACTTAGCAAAATGTCCTGTGTGAAACGGTTTGAATCCTCCGCCATAAAGTCCTAATTTCATTTTTCTTCCTCAGCCCAATGCTTTCTTAATATACTATAAATATGGTCTACACTTCCAGAAAAATCTTCAATTCTAATTTCTAAATTAAGCATAATCTTTTCATCTTCAATTTTAAGATCTAACATTTCATTTTTTTCGTTCGAAGATACTCTTTTCAGTATACCGCTTATGTAATTAAAATCTTTTGGAATGAAGTCAATAAGATCGGCTGCAACATTTACCTTCAAGCCCTGAATGTGAGGAGGTCTGTGAAGATGACCATGCATCAGGAAGTCAAAACCCATTCTCTTTGTCACTAAATCTGGGAGTGGGTAGTGCTTCAGAAGTGCAGTTCCGATGTCACCAAAGCTGTAGGAGAGCTCTCTATGATACTCATCGAAGCCTATCCCTAGCATAGATTGTTCTGACCTATCATGGTTGCCTGCTATTAAAATCTTATAACCGTTAAGCTGCTCTAATATTTCTGCAGATGATTTTTCATCACATAAAAATGCATCGCCTACTAGAAAAACCCTGTCCGATCTAGTTACTACACTATTCCAAGATTCAATCATGCCTTTGTTCATGTCAGCCACAGAATCAAAAGGGCGGTTCATATATTTTATTATATTCTTATGCCCAAAGTGGCAATCAGATATAAAATAATCCATAAAGCATCTTAAAGTTTAAATACGTTTCTAACATTATTATACTGTTCAGAATTCATTTTTACTAACTTTGAGATATCTTCTTCTGAAATAAATTCACCTGAGCTTCTCTGCTGTGACTTTTTTCTAATAGCTGCATCGATGTTTAATTTAAACCTTGCCAGCACTTCTTCTAAAAGCTCTGTTGCTGATTCAAATTTTTCAGGAAGTGTATTATTTAATTCAAGATTTTCTGCGACAAGCCTTATACCATTTGCAATTCCAGATATTGTAACTCTAGTTGGATCTATGCCGGGTGAATTCTCTAATTCCGTAGAAATTGAAAAATCTCCCGGGCTAGACAGATAATCAACTATATCTTTAAAAAAGCTGGAAGGGTTTGATGAAACCTGTATAAATGTTACATCTTGACTCCGATCTTTAGATGTCACTCTCATGTCATCTTTTATTCTTGCAAGAACACCTTCGCTGCTTATAGTAAGTGTAAGTGCATCACCCAGTGACTTATATAAGTTTCCGCCAATATATCCCTTCACACCTCGCTCGGGAACCCACCTTGTTTGCATCCATTCTTCATATTTTGGTGATGTTGATATCAAATCTATCTGAATCTTTTTGCCATCTCCTATTTCAACAATTACCATTGTCGGAGATTTGTCACCAGTTAGATCAACATCAACGTAGTCGGGTGGACTTGTTTGAATAAATTCTAAGAATTCTTTCTCATAGTTTCTTTTTAAAGCAGCCTGGGCCTTTCTCGATTGAGAGAAATTTTCACCTCCGTCTGCGGGGGGCAAACTAACCAAGTAGTCAATATCTCCATATACTACATCTGAACCCTCTTCCAGATCTTCCTGATAATAGTAAGTTGATCCAACTGGTCTAATTAGCTTAACTGGTCTTAATCCCCTATTGCCAAGAAATTCATTAAATTCTCCCATTAAATCCCTGTATAACGAAATTGCCTGAGTTACTACTTCTGGTGTTAGAGGTGCTTTTTGATCTGCTGGTACTTTTGCGCCGCCTTCTGAGAGAAGCTTTTTCCTTTCAATACTTTTTTCAGAAGATCTTTTTAGAAATCTAACTGCTTCAATTGCCCCCTGGAGCCTGTGCATTTCTTTTCTATGTTTTATTCTAGACGGGCCTTTTCTTAAAGAATTCTTAAGACTCTTCATTGATGTAATTAAATTGTCAAGTTCAAGAATATACTCTGGAGTATCAGACTCAAATGAAAGATTAATTTCTGATAAAAGTATCTTCTCAAGGTTTCCCAAGCTAATCTTCATCTTTTTCTCTCACTATAAATTTACATTTACATCATGAAGAATATCTCTGAAAAAAACTTGAATGTGCAAATCGTCAACAGTATCAATTCCGTATTCTTCTTTAATTTTTTCTATGAGCTTGCTGCTTATTTCAACTTCCATCTCGCCGCCGTTGGCGAGAGATATTTTTTTTGATATTGCTGGACTTTCTACATTCATGATTTCTTTAACAGGTCTAAGACCCTTCTCCGTATGTCTCTGATAGATTTTGACTCCTGGACATTTCCAACACGAATGGGAACAACCTCTTCAGCTTCCTCCTCAACATCTTCTTCAACGTCAACCACAGCATCAGTATCATCTATAATATCTTCTACTTCTTCTGCTTCTTCTGCCTCCTCTGATCCTGAAGACATGACGACATTGTACGGAGGATCGCTTGGGTCTGCTGCATTTTCTGCACTAACTTCTCCAACCATGATAGCTGAGATGGCATTTAAAAATGCATACAATGCTTTTCTTTCTGGATCACTAAGCAGATCAAAGTAAGTTCTAAGGGGTTGCTGCACTGATGTATCATCAACAGAAATACCGCTTCTCATTATCTTAATTTTCTTTGCTATTGAGTCCAAAGAGACATCTTCTATTTCAGCTTGATCCCGTGGCTGAATATTTTCTTCTGGAACATCTGAAACTTCAACATCAACATCTGCATCAAGTGCTGCGTCATCTGACATGCCTGCATCAATAGATACATCTGCGTCGACCTCTTCTTCTTCAGTTATTTTAGAATACGCAGTCTTATCGAGATTTGCTTGATTCATAATCTCTGCTGCACCGTTATCATATATTTTAGATTTCGCCTCCCTAACACTTTCCTCGGCAAGTATTCTAAAAAAATCTTTAATATCTTTTTTTGTTTTTAACATAATTGAGGACACTACTTTCTCCGAAATCTTATTTGATTTTGCCATCTCTCTCTGTAAAGCTTATTATACTTTCTTGCAGGATGAGATTCTTGGTTTGACTGATGGCTTTCGATTTTTTCTCTTATTTGATTTTCTCTTTTTTCAATATCTTTTACAAATTTATCAAATGAAAATTCGACTTTTTTATCTTTCATTTTTTATCCTCCAGTAATTCATAACTATGTCTTTCTATCGATAATAATCCTGCAAAGATAAATATCATCTTGAGCAATTGCAGTTAGTGATTTTACATTACAATTTTTAAATTCAATGAATCTGTCATCTTCATCTCCAATTATAATTGTAGGATCTTCTGATAACATTAGTATTTCTTGTGCTAGCTCATGCGTAGTTAGAAACTCGAACCTTGCAGACGTAGATGAAATCCTCGCTGTTTTGATTTCTGATCTAATTATACAATCTTCTAGCCATATTGTAATTGGCATAGATCCGTCTGAATCTCTACCAAATACATTGTCCTTATCTATTAGAGATTCTATCTCTTTGCTTACTATGACACTTTCAGACATTTAGAAAAAGCCGTGTGTCTTCGTACACTTCATCAGAAAATTTTGCTAATTTTAAATCTGACTCAGTTACATCTAGGATATCATGTGTATAAGTTTCTATTGTTACAAACATATTCTCGACTATCATCGTGCAGTGATGGTTAGTTGAGTCTTGATATGACAATATTTCATTAATGAAATATCTTATTTTTGGCAAGCTGTTAAATTCAAATGATCTTGATAATCTAGTTGGGTTATAAAGTGTAACCCACAATGCCTCATCAGCCTTTACAGGCAATTTTTCGTCAAAGAGAGATTGGGAAGAGACAGATTCAAGCATGTCATCAACTGATCCAATGCCTGAAACTCTTTTATTATTGTCTTCCACTAGCAAATCTGTAACTCTCATTGCTCACTCCCTTATGTAGTTCCTAGCTCTTTTTTAATTCTGGCAATATACTTCTTTGTTCTCCGCGGTGCTTTGTCAAATACGATGTCTATAATACTCTTGAGCTTTTCTTCATTAAACATATTCTCGATACCATCAGTCTCATCTTTTATAATTTTTTCCATATCAGCACGAGAACTTACATCGCTAAATACTCTATCATTAACCATTGAATTTAAGAATGCTCTCATTCCCCCTTCTTTTGCCTGCCTATATTCTGGTGATTCAGGATCTAGCCACTCTTTTGCAACCTGGTCAATAAACTCTTGAACAAAGTCATAAGCTTTTCTCTTTACTCTAAAAGCAGAATCATTTATATCAACTGAGTCTGGATCATCTACAGTGGGTCCCCCTACCTGTGATTGAAGTCTTACATAGCCATCTAGACCGGGTTGATACAAACCATCATCAGCAAAGAAAAGATCCATATATGATCTCCCTACGTCCTGATCGTCGTCGTCTCCATCATCTATAACTTCTTGAATATATGATTTCATTGCGCCAGTATACATGTCATACAGCTTTTCTACAATCCTCTCTTTTGCTTGAACTCTTAGGGGATCGTATGTAAAGGGAATCTTCTCTCTTCCCCCGGGAATATCGATATCTAGCATTTTTCTCAAATCTTCTGCAGGCAAGCCGTACACTTTGAGGTCGTCGTATATAATATTTCTAACATTTCCAAGTGAGACACCAAGGCTCGTTGCAATATCATCCATCATAGCTCTCAATGCTTTGGGTGATAGATGCATTTTACCAGGTTCATATTCTAGTTCAAGCTCTGCTTTTCTTCGCTCTGCTCGAATTTGTTTTCTCATCTCAGATGTCATTGCTTCACGAGGCTCGTCTTCATCATAAAGTCTCGGACGGCCTCTTTTTGGTACATCTAGTCTTTGATCTGCAACCATTCTTAGTGCTGCTGCCATTTCATCAGGAGGGACAACTATGGACAAGGAATCGGTGCCTCGACCAATCTCGATTGCTATGTCTTCTGTCTTTGTCTCAACCTGGTCAGCCATTGCTAAAAGTTGTTCTTTGACCGCTTCACCATATTTTCCAATTGTGTCTGCAATTTGGTTTGCATACATCTCTGCACCAAGCTCAGATGAAACAGGATTACCTTCTTTGCCTAAAACCTCACTTAGATTTGAATACAACCATAGGTACGCAGCTTTATCGCTTCCTGCTTTCTCGACTAATTTTGAGAATAGCGTCGAAATATCAGACATCCCTAGAGCGTTTCTTATAATTTCGAAACCGTATGACTCAGAAGCAAGAACACGCATCTCTTTCTCAGACATCTTAAAATCTCCCGTATTGGGATCAATTATAACAACTGGCACCATTTGTGATTCACCTGTTTCTGGATCTTTTAAAACTGCAGTGTGAAGGTCTTTCTTCATTATCAGGCCAACAATATCCGCAGCTATAGATTCAGAAGTTTCTTCAGATGTCTCTCTAGCAAGATCAGAATCGTAATCATCATCTGGGTATTCTTGTTCATCATCACTCTCTTCTCTCGATTCCGAATCATCATCGCTAGCTGCGTGAGGTGAGACATAAGGTTCATCATGAGTAAGATCCACAATAGGAGTCTCTGGTTCACTTTCCTCAGGCGTGTCATCTTCTATTCCATATGACATCATCTGGATTTTATTTGCAAGATCTTCGGGGTCAGAATCCTCAAACTCTGGGTAGTTTTCAATATACTCAACCGATATATCGTACGCATCTTCTGTTTCTAATCTTGCAACTGCTTTTTTCAATAGAGCTTTCTTCAGATCACTAGCTTCATTCATAATAGAAGATATGATTACTCTAACTGATTCTGTCTGGACCTCTCTTTCAGCCTCTTTATCAAGAGAAAGATCAAGAAGGTGATGAAGCTTTCTATAGAAAAATTCAATTTGATCTGGTGGGACTTCGTTTGCTATAACTTGCGCTGATCTAGTTAGCTCATCAATAGTAGCAGGTATAAACTCTGGGTCCTCTACAGGTGGCATTTCTTCTGCAAGCTGGGTTGCCATCATAGACGTTGGTATGACAGGCATGTCATCAACTAAGCCAATCCTTTCAAATTCCGGCTCTTCTTCTTCAGCAAGAGATTCTACAATTGCTTGAACAAGCGAGTTTTTATTAACAATAATTTTCATCTTGCTTCGTCCCCTAACCATTAAATATTCTGCTAATGAGAAGTTTTTAGTTGATATTTGCAACCGACGAGATGCTATACGCCGCTGCTGTTGTTAAAATTACGCCTGAAACGACACCGATGATAAATGTTGCTTCCTTTGAAAGCTTTGGTGAATTAGATTTTAGCATATAATCTAGCTGTGCATCCTGTGATAGAATGATACTTTCATACCTAGATTTTTGACTATCAACTTGAATCTGCAAGAGTGACTTATCAAGATCACATTTTGCTGTATTACTTTCTATCTGAAATTCTAACTGTGCTGTTGACCGCTCTGCACATGTCTTAATTTCTGCAAGCAGGCTGGCCGCCGCTTCATTGCTAAGTAAAGTTCCAGAAAAAGGTGCAGACTCTCCCGCTTCAATAGGGACAGCTTCTTGCGCGTGTGCCACAGGTGAAAAAATAAGCGAAGTAGAAACGATTAAAAAAAGAATTGATTTCATTTATAATACCCTTCCCTATGATTGTACGATACAAATCAATCTAGTTAAATTTATCAATCTCATTTTCTAACTCTCTTGCTATTGTTCCGCGCTCTTCCTTCTCTTTCTCTAGAAGACTTTCCTTTATTTCATCTTTTTTATCTGATAAATCACTTTCTTTCTCATTTAGAGACTTGAGCGCATCTTCTGATTTTTTATGATACTCATCAACGGCGGCTGCTATTTTATTATTTTCTTCCTGATCAATCTCAAGAGATCTGTCCCTTTCCTCTCTGTTTATCTCAGTAGTCTTTTTTAAAATTTTTAACGCATCTCTGTCGCGTGCTATAACAAATAACAGTACACCCCCAATGAAACCTACAATAATTTGCCAGTATTTCTTACACAGCTCAAAGCTTTTTTTAAAAAAAGACTTAATAGCAATCCATGTTAATGCTTCTATCATCTTCCATGCTTCCAGGAAATTGCTGCATCTATAACGGTCTGACCGCCAATGTAAATCATCGCAATCATCCCCCACGTATCAGCATCTAGAAAATTATATGCTAGTAAACCAGTTGCAGTCAAAAATACGAAAAACTTTCGAGAAATAAGACGGCCCATTATTCTATCTAGGACACCGAGCTTTTGTCCTTCAATTAAAGCTTTAGCTTCTTTTATAACAATTTCATCATCGCCCATTGAAATTCACCTCACAAATATAAGTATTCCTAACAGACTAATTTGAAATATCATCTAGCCTAAGTGGAATTTTTAAAATAAAGCAGTCAGTATCTAAGTTAAGTGATTCTATTTTACTTATCGATTCAGCTAGGTCACTCTGAACGTATGCTAGAGATACTATAATCTTAGACTGTTCAGCGACTACTTCTGATAGATGATTAATTTTCACTGCTTGGTCACACACCTGCTCAATCAGGTCAAGTCGAGATTTTCCTAGAAGTATCCCGCAAACTCTTTCGCGAAACTTTTCTACAATTTTGTAAAGTATTCTCTTCAACTAGATGACTCACTTATTTCTTTCTCTATCATATTATACAATGATTCTTCATCTGTTTTTGTGAATTTTTGAATTTGTTTGTTTCTTTTTTTATCTGAAACACTATCCATTATAGAGATGATTATCGGAGATTCAGATTCAACTAGCTGAGAAATTTCGTCAAAGAAGTCTTGCATAGTAATCTCTCTTTTGAAACACTGTATTCTTAGAGCACTATGACATGATGATTTTAAATTGAAATGTAAAGACTTTCTTCTTTCAAGTTCTTTTATATGTTTTTTCAAACCTAGCCACCGCCGAGTCCACCGGTACCTCCGGCATATGCACCCACAGCGTATGGAGCTTCGGGTGGCTTTCCAGGATCATCAATGTTAAAGTCAAATTGCTGATCAAGTGTTTCAAGCATCCGCTTAGCATGCTGTTCATCATAGTTTTCTGTTAAATAATTCAATGCTCTGTTAACAATAACAGTCTTTACATCAAGAAGTGTCTCAGCATTCATCACTAGACGTGCTACTTTCTTTGTAAACGTGTCAACATCGAGCGGTAACATTGGGGGATCTTCGCCTTCGTCTGAGCCCATTCTTTCACTACCTGTTGGATCTTGTGGCTCAGAGGGTTCAGACTCCTCTCTATTAACTGCGACATCTATCTCATCCCCTTCTGCAGCTTCTGCATCTTCTGCAGGATTGTCTGGGTCATCTTGTTCAAGAAAGATTTTAAGATCCATATTGCTTAATGATTCCATAAGCTCTTCTTCTTCTGCAACAATTGAGTCTTCTTCAAACTTTATCAAAAAAGAGTCAATTTGATCATCAACTGAATCATTTGCATTTCTTGTTGAATTAGTTATCCCAGACATTGGTTCTGCGTAAAGCTCTTTCTCTGCGTCTTCAAGAAAAAGTTCAATATCTCTCAAGCTAGACATTATGTACTCCTCACAATTTTTGATATTTCATCTGCACGGTGAACTCTTTTCTCAATAACACCCCAGTTTAACTGCTTCATCATTCCGAAAATATATGATTTGACATCTTTGAGATAGTCCCTATAGTAAGCATGCTGCCAAACGTCCATGACTATAACGGGATAAGCACCAACTGGTACATTTATTGAATGCAAATCAATAGAGCAATTCATATATTGCTGTGTGTAGGTGTTAAAATAAGTCATTGCCCATCCACACCTTGATGCTAAGCAGCATGCGATAAAATCCTCTTGCCACTCATCAAATGTACCAAAATCTCGAGCAAGTCTCATATATGCTAGAGAATCCATTGCGATCTGACTGTGTAAATCACTTATGTTATTGAAATAAAGCTCGTGCAAATAAGAAGAATTTAAATTATAAGTTTCATCAATTTTTAATGATCTGTATTGAGAATGATTTGAATTAACATCCTGCCTATCTGCTACATCTAGCTCTGCACTAATCCTATTGAAATCTTTAACGTATTGATCATAAAGCTCAAGATGATTTTCTTTACTTGCATTGCTCAAGAGCTCAGTGTTTAATCTAAACTTCTTTGGCTGTGCAACTATTGATTCATTTAGGTTTTCAGATATTTTTAGATCTTCTCTTATTTTATTTATTAAATCTTTTGCTGTTATAGTCATTATGCTCTCACAAAATCTTTTAAGTCGGCGCTAGTTATTGTAATTGACACGTCTGGGGGTCTAATACATGTAATAAGTAATCCCTCATCTGAAGCGATTACATTGTCAACTGTATAGTCAAACCCTGTCTTTTTATTGGAAATCTTCAAGCCTGGCTTAATCAGAACGCGCCTGTTATCATCTTTTCCAGCATATACGGAAATATTTTCCCTAATATAGGAAATCAAGCCGTTTATTGAATTTGAGTCTAGCTTGTTCATAGTACAGTAATAAGTATTTATTCTATGACAATTAACTTATGCTTTATTTTTGCAGAGTTTAAAATCTCAAATGAAGACTGATCTCGATACACTTCTGAGTAAAAAACTTCATCAATTCCAGCATTGACAATTGCTTTTGCACACATTCTGCAAGGAGAAAGAGTCAGATAAAGTTTTTTCTTCTTGGGATTGTTATAGTCCATTTTAAGAAGAGCATTAATCTCAGCGTGTAACATTCCTGATTCGCCAGGTGATTCTGACTCTACTTCATTTGGCCCACCCGCATAGTTGCCATTGTAACCCACAGCCAAAACTTGTGTATTATCTTCTGTAACAATGACTGCCCCTACTTTGTAGCGTGGGTCATAAGATCTTTTAGATATTGAGCTTGCGAATTCCAGCCAAATTTTATTCCAGCTATCTCTCATTTTTTCACTTCTTCTGATGGCTTGGGATCACTCTTTGATTTTCCCTTTGCGGGATTTTTAGAAGATGTTCTTTTTCTAGGCATTTTTGGTTTATCAAATAGACTTTCTATGTGCTTATTTTTAGGAAGCTGGAACCCAGCTGCCTTTTTGTGACCGCCTCCGCCAAATTGCTTTGCGATCTCAGACACGTCAACCATATCGTGAAATCCTCGCAAGCTCACTTTAGTATCCTGACTTTTATGATCCCAGTACCATATCATTGCGAAATCACAGTCTGGTGCTAAGCGGGATCCAATCTCAGACATCCAGTGTGAAGCGTTTACAACCATCACATCCTTGCCATCCATTTTTCTAGCTGTTGCTTTTTCGCAAACTTTCTTAACTACTGTTTTGCTATATGCAAGAATATAAGATCCCCTCTTGCATGCATCATCAAAAACTGAGTCATCTTCAAACTTCTCAAATTCTTCAAATTCAAACGGTACCATATCAAATGCTGCGCTGAATTCCTTAGAGTACTCGAGCTCCCATGTCCACAAGTCCCTGTCTTGAATATATTTTATAAACTTTGGTGGTTCTTTTCCTGGATGAAAAAATTCCCATGCTAGAATAGCCCCTGACTTGCTCATATCAAATTTTGTATTTGATATGTCGTGGAGCTCCACCATTGCAGATTTGTGGTGATCTATTATGAGCAGACCATTTGCTACTTCTATCATTTTTTTAGTAGTCTCATTTCCAAAAGAAAAATCTAGTATAACAACATTCTTTCCCTTCACATCTGGCGGGGGTGTGCCGTGTTTGCATGCATGATATTCTGCCCTGTTACCGAGCTGCTTCCAGGCAGAGTATGCTGCTCCGAAACCATCGGTACAATCTGCATGGTATATGACACAATTTACACTAGTAGGTTCAACCATAATATTCTCAATTCTTAGCTAGCTGATTCATAAAAGAGTGATGCTCCCAACATCTTGGCTCATAAAGCTCTGATCCGCCTACAGTGATTTCTGCAAGATCATCAATTTTTTTATGAGTATAATAAGCATCTTTGCCACTAACTGTGCAAACTGCTGGGCATACTTCAATTTTAGTTGCCCAAGGCATCATATCTCTAATCTCTTTAAAAACATTTCCAGATGCAGAGAGCTGGAGTGATGAAACAACAACGGTCTTTCCATGTCTGAATAATTTAATAAGTGCATCTGCGCTCCCATCTATCATAAAAGCTTCATCAACAGCAACGACATCGATTGAATCCTTTCTTTCCATAGTAATATTAACAATTTCTTCACCAGTGTTCACTGTAATTGCTTCAACAGAATTACCATTGTGTGTAGTAATATTTGACTTTGAGTATCTTCTATCAATTCTAGGCTTAAAACAAACAACACATCTACTCTGATAGGAAAATCTATCTATGACAGATAAAAGCCTGCTAGTCTTGGCACCAAACATTGGACCAGTAAATATAATAAATTCGGGCATTCTTTTCATTTTACCCTCCCGTAATCATCATCAATCATGACACCATTGTCACTTGAGTTGTCACCTATTTCAAAAATTTCACAATCAGAAAGAGCAGTGATTCTATACGGACAGCCAGACTGGACTAGAAGTGTATCACCTTGCTCGAGTATTTCAACTTTCATATCTTGAAATTTTGACTTGATCATTATTATTTCGTCGCCAAAGCAAACCTCTGCGCTTCCAGATCTGAGCATCAGCACCTCAGTTTTTCTTAAATTATATTTCAAGCTTGTTCTCTCACCCTCTCTAATAAAAAGAGTTTTTCCATGAATTCCTCCAAAGCCTGCCCATGCTATCTCATAGCCCCACGGCTTCTGCGTTTCTTGGCGTGCTCTAGATACCCATGCAGATTTTGTATTGTCTGGTACATCCCTATTGCTGTTCATCTCAATCCCCACCACTCTAAAGTTTTTCCAAATCCTTCCCAGAATCTTATGTCTGGAGAATAACCCAGCTCTTTAACAATTCTTGAAATATCAGCTTGTGTATGCTTTACATCTCCAGGTCTCTCAGGTGCATGTTTAATATCTACATCATAGTTTTTAATAAAATAATCTAGAATCTCATTGTTAGATATTCTATCACCGCATGCAACATTATAGCACCTGCCACCAAACTTCATATCGGAATGTGCAGCAAGAATATTTGCTTGCACTACATTGTCTACATAGCATAGATCTCTAGTTTGCTCTCCGTCACCGTCACTTCTAAGCTTTGTACCATTCTTAGTACCATGACACCACGCAGATACGGCCGTTGAGTAAGGTGATTCACCTAGCTGGCCCGGACCGAAGACATTGAAATATCTTAGACACACGATATCAAGATCGTATAAATCTGCACATAATTTAGCATAGTCTTCTATTGCAAACTTTTGCCAGGCATACGGTGATTTTGGTAGATTTTTCCCTCTCTCAGCTTCATGTGTTGGAAGTACATTTGCACCTCCGTAGACTGAAGACGACGAAGCCCACACAACTCTTTTGACATTTCCTGTGCATGCCTCTAGTAATGCAACAGTCTTTGTGATATTTTCAAAAGTTGTCTCTGACGGATTTTCAACTGAGAAGCTAACACGTGGCACAGCTGCTTGATGAAAAACTATATCATAATTTTTATTTTTTATGCTTGAGAGAACTCCTGTGTCTGATAAATCAGACGGAATAAAAAGAATTTCTTCTGCATCTCTTTTTTGACCCATCTCTGATAAACTGACATAAAACTGTGGCAGAAATGATCCTCCTGGAAGATGCCTAACATTAAGATCAGATATAGAATCTAGTGTTCCTCCGGATAGATTGTCAACTACGTCGACAATCCAGCCATCTTTAACGAGTTGTCTGGCGAGATTTGACCCTATAAATCCACAACCGCCTGTAACTAAAGCTCTCATTTTTTATAAATCTCCAAATAAAGTATTAATGTAAGTGTATTCTATCTAATTATGTGTGCAGAGTTTAAGTTAAATCTTAACCTCACTGATGTGCAATCATCTTTAAATCTCTCGAAACAAGTTGAAGATAGATAGTATAGAAATTCAAGATCATGTGGAAAAATATTTTTAACATCAGTAGATCTTATTACAGTATGAAAGTCCATCACACCATTACGTATAGAGACTTGAATAAATGATATACAACTATCGTCTGCATACACAAATCTCCTGGATAGAAGTGTTTCAGGCCTCTTGTATTCATTTTTTCCAGAAATTTCATTAGAAATTTTACTGTGTAGTTTTTCATATATTTTTTCATAGTATTCTTTTTCAAACTCATAAAGCATAGAATCTTTAGATGCTTCTTCAAACTTTCCATCGTCATAAAGTGTAAACTCTAGAGGAAAACACTCATCACCATAGAACTCTACAGTCCTTAAAACCTGACTAGAGACTTCTCTAATCATAGCTTTTTCAACAAGTGAAATTGTCATAGACAAAGCTTCAACTGCTTTTGGTGTTGCAACTGAAAAACAAGACATAACATTTGGCATTCCCGCTACATTGACAAACCCATCTTGAAATTTGTCATACACGCTTTTTATATCACCTATGCTTTTATGAATATCATCTCCCCGCTTATTAAATCTTTCCTCAATTGTTTCAAATGGCGGGAGAAGAAAAATAAATCTATTGTTAAGGTTTGAAATTTCACTGTGGAAATCATCATCCGCATACTGTAAATTCCTATTGTACATTTCATGAAATATTTTTCTTGAAATCTGTGACCTATCGTGTATATGCCACTTATATCCAGTAAAATTATGAATATTTTTAATTAAAGTTGTTTTTCCAGAGCAATCAGGACCTTCAACAAATAAGCACTTAGTAGGAAACATTAGCATTATATTATTATAACAACTTGCTTTAAAGTTTTTAAAATTTCAATATATTAAATCAATCTTTACATGTCGGGTGTGTTGGAAATTGATCACACCACATTTTTACAGAATCGCTATCATCTCTCACACGTGCAGAGCCTTCAGAGTCATGCTTTACCTCCGCTTCCTTTTGCTTGTTTTCAACAGGCGTGCGAAGCTCTCTCCACCTTCTTGCAACTACACATGGATCTGGTGGCCATTTATCGCCCCTAGGGCCTGATCCACTTGTTGCATCAAGGTTTAAAATTATAAAAAATACAAAACCCGTACTGTCTTCAGTAATTCTAACATCTTTTACTGATGGATTTGCAATAAGTGCATTAATATTTGTTGTCATTGCCTGAACGAGGTTGTCATCAAACGGTAGGGACACCCTAGCACCGGCAAGCGTCATCATCGTACTTTCCCACGATTCATCTTCGTATATTATTATTGGAAAACCCGGATTGCTCTTTTTATTTGGAATTACATACCCTGGGCAAGATTTTCCGCCCTTAAGGTCAATTAAAAATTTTACTTGAGATTGAGGAATACGATCTAGAGATCTTACTATTTCCTTTATCTCTTCGTCACCTATATTATTTTCATCCCATGCATCTTTACCAAGCAGTCCAAATAAATTACTTTGATTTTTCCAGCCTGTCATAAAGACTTCTGTTCCCTTTCCATCGTCTGACTTTTCTAGAAACGGATAGTCTGCATGGACCCCTGGTCCAGAGTCGCCGGATACTTCAAAGAGTGATTTTTTAATTTCTTCTCTTATAATTCTTCTGATTCTGGATTCTGTTATCTTCATTTTAGTTTATACCTGCAAGTTGCATCCATCGAGACACATCTACAACTGACTCTTGCATGTCAATGTGCTCAATATTTATTCCTGCTTCTTTTCGAGCCCAATCCCACAATCCTCCAGGTTCAAAAAGAACGTCATCAATCTTCGAGTCTACGATATTTTCTGCACTTCCTACCCACCCGTAGTCATCCAAATACCCAGCATTAGGTTCAATAGGAAAGTAGTCTCCGACAAATATATCCCTAAATAGATCTTTATCAGTCAATATTTGATATGTATAATCTAGTTCGTCCAAGCCTATGTCTGCAATCTCTTCTTGGTGCATTGCTGCCCTTGTTGCTGGATCATTCCATTTTTCTGGCTCATCTGTGTATCCAGCATCGTCTTTTGTAGTACTTCTTCTACCCCATGCTGACGGACTATCAGATGCTACTGGCTGTTGATCTCGCGGCGGCTTTCTGGGAGAGATAT
>Ga0080013_1000176_pt1 | contig 90579 bp, 153 predicted proteins | sample ETNvirenome_6_85_FD_69236 | JGI IMG/M metagenome (GOLD analysis project Ga0080013, IMG submission 69236) | Marine viral communities from the Pacific Ocean - ETNP_6_85 (SPADES assembly) (version 2) | ecosystem: Environmental > Aquatic > Marine > Oceanic | place: Pacific Ocean | collected 2013-06-19
TTACCAAATGGGAGTTGCAATTCCAACCCTACTCACGGCAAAAGTATCAACCGGTCTGGAATTTGACAACTACAGAATAGGAGTCTTGGCCAGACCTTGGCCCCTCTCAGTAGGGGCTGAAGCCCACTTTGGAATATCTTCTAAATTCACTTATGTTGTTTCCTACGAACGTTGGGGCCTGATGCAATTTCCTCATTCGGATATGTTTATGACATTTGGCGTACGTTGGAAACCATACAACATCAGATTATAAAAAACTTAAAAAAATAATTTGACAAAGTTTCACAACATGTTATATTGTATAGACAAGGAAGGCAAAAATGATAAAACCAAGCCTAGGGTACTCCAATTACTATTGGAAGAATCTCGAAAAGAAAGAGAAAAAAACTCAAAAAAATACTTGACAAATACTTGAGAATATGTTATAATACATATGTTGAGAGGGAGGACAACACAAAAACATCCCACCATGTATAACAAAATAGGAGGTCTTAATGACTAATACATACACAATCCACACCGGTGCATTCACTACTCTTAAGGGAGAAGTACGAACCATGAACTTTATTCGCTTTAGCGATCTTCCAAGTTCAATTGTAGAATCACGAGTTGCACGATATAGCAATCAAAACGGCTTTGAAACCGTATGGGATATTGATCTCAATGCTTTCCGTACCTTCAACAATGCTACCGTTCAAGGAACTATGACTTCACGCCAAGGAACTTATTCCTTTAGCTAAGTTGTCAAATACATAAAACATAACCAATTAAAAACAAAATTATAGATTACAATACAAATCTCATCGCGGTGTTCGCAAGATAACCTTCCCGTAAAAAACTTGCTTCTTTTTTAATGTAGTTTTTTAGAATTTAAAAAACATCATCAACCTTTGGCTCAACACAAGTGTTGGGACCTTAGACATTTAAGTCAAAAAAAATTAATAAGGAGAATATAATTATGGCTATTAATATTGAAGCAATGCGAGCTAAGCTCGAAGCATCGAAGCACGGTGCGAAGAAAGGTGATAACACCAAGTGGAAACCTCAACAAGGCGATCAAACTATCCGCATCGTACCAACAGCGGACGGCGACCCCTTCAAGGAGTTTCATTTTCACTACAATGTAGGAAAGAATCCCGGAATCCTCTGTCCTAAGAAGAATCATGGCGAAGATTGTCCTATTTGTAACTTTGCTTCCGCTTTGTGGAAGGAAGGTGTTGAGAAGAACGAAGACGATTTAAAACGAGAAGCAAAGAAGCTTTTTGTTCGTAAGCGGTACTTCTCTCCAATTTTGGTACGAGGCGAAGAAGATAGAGGGGTTCGTATTTGGGCTTATGGTAAGACCGCTTATGAAAACCTTCTTGGACTTGTTCTTGACCCTGATTATGGTGATATCACTGATCCCAATAGTGGAACTGATATTGTACTTAACTATACAGTTCCCGGTACTCCCGGATCCTTTCCAAAAACTCAATTGAAACCACGACGACGCCCGTCTCCACTTTGTGATGACGAAGTTGCCGATTGCCAAACACTTCTAGACTCTGTTCCGGAAATCTCTAAGATCTTCGAACGTAAGACCTCCGATGAAGTTCAAGCAATTTTGGATGATTTCCTTTCTACAGATTCCTCCTCCGAAGGTAGAAGCTCAGAAACAGAAAAGTATGGTAATCGTGACTCAGTTGACATGGCAGTTGACAAGTTATTGGAATCATAAAAGATCCAAGCCCGCCCTCGGCTTTGTAGAGGGCATCTTTTTCAGCAGGTTTAGAATTAAAACACAATACCGCAACTTTACCTAAAAGGACACACAATGAATAATTTAAAAAACCAAGACTTTAAAACCAACCAGAATAATATGTCTCCAAATTATAAAACACTATTAGAACAATCTAGGAGTTTATCCAACATGCACACCATTATGGCCGAGTTTGTTGATAATTCTATTGACGCAAACGCACAAATGGTTAAAATCGAAACCGTTGAAGATAAGGACTCATTTGACCTTTATTTCTATGATGATGGGGATGGCATGACTTTCGAAACACTCAGAGCAGCGTTAAAAATGGGATCATCTATAAAGAAAGAAAACAACAAAGACGCTCTTGGGTGTAAGGGCGTTGGAATGAATTCTGCTGCTGTTGGCCTAGCAAAACACTCATTAGAAGTTTATTCAAAAACAATAGAAGATCAAAAATTAAACCGAGCTTATTTTGATCTTAAAATGTTAAACGATAATCCCAATAGCAACAATTGGGAAAGACTATATAAGTTCGATCTGCTAGAATCAGAACAAGCACCAGATGAACGTGTTATTTCTTTCTTCGAAGAAGAACAGGAAGGCACAATTGTTATTTTGAGAAAAATAAAATATGAAATAAGCGGAAATATTAAAAAGTTTAATAAGTCAATATTACAAAATAAGAAAAGTCTTGCCTTTATTTATAGACATTTGATAAACTCTGATAAAGTTAAAATTGTCATAAACAGTACTCTGCTTAATCCAAAAGGGCCGAGCTTCGATGTGAAAGAAAAATACCAAGATAAGGTATATTTTGATGACATGAAGGAGGGTGGTTGGATTGAACACACTGTTTGTCCATTTGGCACTCAACAATTTAAATGTCATTACAGATTTATTAGAATTGCTTCAAAGGGTTCTTTGGGCACCAGCTCCTCATCCGGCGGATTGTGTATCTTGAGAAACAATAAAGACTGCACAAGCCAACTCCTATCAGGACTAAGGCCATCCAAAAACTTCCAATTAGGACACCTTGTGATTGAGTTAAAATGCCCAAGAGATTTTATTGATAAGTGCTTGACTATGGGTCCGGATAAACAAATAAGAACAATTGAAGATGCGAACGCCTTGTTTGATTTTAAAAAGTACTGGAAAGAAGAGTTTGCAAGATGGACAGATAAAATCATACAAATAAATAGCGAGGATGGAGATCAGGGATCTACCAGTGATAAAGAAAAAATATGCAGACACAGAGAAGAAATTATACGTGATAGATACTACAACACTGAGTGCTCTGTTTTGAGAAAGAAACACCAGCCTCATGAAATAAAAAAAATGGTTATTAAAGAATATCAGCTTCCAAACTGCGGCTTTAAACTAGACCTTGTCAGCGAAAATATACCACACGAATTTAAAAGAGATAGTTCAGACCCTTCAAAAACAGTAGGACAGATTGTATCTTACATACCATATTTGATTGAAGATAAAAGGTTTCAGTTCGTGAATGAAGACAAAATAGTTGATTTTATCTTAGCACTGGGTGCTCCTCCAACTTCCTCAATGAAAAAGCATGTTGAAAAAATAAACGAGTCTGTCAAGATTGGTGACATTTCTATAAAAATTAAAATTTTAAATCTAGCAGAAACCCATGAGCAGCTACTTGATTTTAAACCAACTGTAAAAGAAAGAGCACGGTATAATAAAGCAGCATAAAAATAGCCCGCCCTCGGCTTTGTAGAGGGCACTATAATCTAACAAAAAGGAGACGTAATGATTATTTTTTCAGCACTACTATTTGGTTGTGGAGAAGAGGAGTCGGTTGACTCAGCTCCCGTAGCAGAACCAGCAGCAGACTCAGCAGTAGAAGAAGTAGAAGATACTTCAGCAGAGTCCGAAGAATCTGAAGAGGCAGAAGATACCTCGGCAGAAACAGAAGAAACAGAGGAATAACAACTTAAAACCTCATAGTTACTTAAAAGGGGTTGTTAAATGGAGATTTTGTTAGTTTGTGGACTGTTTTACATAGGTTTTGTGTATGCACAATTTTTAGAATGGATAATACACAAATACTTGTTCCACAGATTAGGAAAGAATAAGAAAAATAAGTTTTTTGCTTTTCATTTTTATGAACATCATAGAAACTCTAGAAACAATCTCTTCATTGACAACCCCTCCCTTAAGGAAACAGTTTCAATTATAATTTTAACTATCTTACATTTACCAGTCATAGCATTCTCCTTTGCTCTATACGGCGGAATCACCGCCGGTGCCCTCCGATACTATTATGTACACAGGAGGGCACATATAGAGCCGGAGTGGTGCAAAGAAAATTATCCATGGCATTATGCCCATCACATGGCAGTTACACAAGAGATGAACTGGGGCGTGACAACAGATAGGTTTGATAAACTATTCGGTACCAGATTGGTGTATGTTGGTACCGAGCGAGAGAAAAGAGATACACAGAGAAGAATCAAAAGACTAAATAGAGGGAGATCAAATGGGAGAAGTGATTCACATGAAACCAGGTAAAATTAATATTAACGAAATGAAAAAGAAACTTAACAAGAAAGCGGGACTTGAAGTCGCCCACTCTCTTGGAAACGGCAACGATCCATCGTCTGTCGTTGATTGGATCCCCACCGGATCCCGCTGGCTTGACTCTATTATCTCAATCAAGGGTAAAGCCGGAATTCCAATTGGAAAAATAACTGAGATTGCTGGGCTTTCCGGAACAGGAAAGTCTTACATGGCAGCTCAGATAGCAGGAAGAGCACAAGATAAGGACATCTTCGTAGTCTATTTTGATGCAGAGTCCGCCGTTGATCCTGACTTTTTAACACAGGCATCGGTAAACATAGAAGAGAACTTTCTTTATTTTCAGGCAATCTCTGTAGAGAAAGTGCTTGAATCTATTGAAATGTTGATGGACACATATCCAGAACAAAGGTTCTTGTTTATATGGGACTCAATTGCTGCGACATCTTCCGAGAAGGAAATAGAATCGGACTTCAATCCACAAAGTACGATGGCTGTAAAGCCAAGGATCTTCGCAAAAGCATTCCCGAAGCTCACTATTCCGCTAGCGAATAATCAGTGCACATTGCTTTTAATCAATCAGTTGAAGACCAACATTACGACAAATATCGCTGAGCTTATGACGACGCCTTTTATTGCTCCCGGCGGTAAGGCGATTGAATACTTCTCTTCATTAAGGGTATGGCTAACGGGACGTAAGTCTAAGGCATCATACATTTATGATGATGTTGGAAGAGTAATTGGCTCAGAGGTTAAAGCGACAATCCAAAAATCCCGCTTCGGGTCATTAAAGGCAAATTGTACCTTTAAGATTATGTGGGGTGAGGGTGTTGGTATTCAAGATGAAGAATCTTGGTTTACAGCAATCAAGCTTTCTGGAACAGATCGTCTAAAGCAAGCAGGTGCTTGGTATACCATCACCACACTTAAAGGCAAGGATGTTAAATTTCAAGCCACCAAGTGGATTGAGATGCTTAAGAAGGACGATTTTAGAGCAACGGTGTTTGACATTATGGACGAAGCAATTGTCAGAGGCATCAAGCTCGACGAAGAAAAAAGCTAAATGTGTTATTCATTTTAGTTTCTCCGCCCTCAACCGCAAGGTTGGGGGTTTTTTTTTCTTGACAAAAGATCACAACATGTTATAATATAAATGTTGATACTGATAAAGTATTGGTTTTATTTTAACATTCCAAGGAGGAAATTATGGATAACAAAATGAACAAATTAGTCGGAAGGCGACTAGATTCAACAGATACCGAACATAGACCAAAAGACGATGGCGAAAATGGTCGTATTATTGAAAACATGCTTGGTATTGAAGAGAACAACAGTACTGGTGCTGATTGTGTTGATGGTGAAATCAAAAGTCTTAATACCAAAAGTACATGCCGAACTACACTATTTTCTTGTGAACCTATAAGAAACAAAGATTGTGGCTACAATAGGATGACTGATATCATTGATGCATATGCAACATTTACTGATGGTGATTTCAAAAAGTGTAACACCACATTCAGATCTGGTAAGCCAAACAACAAGGGCTTATATCTCTCTCTTGAGAGGGACGAAGAAAGGCTTTGTATATATGGTATCAATGATGAACTTGTAGGACACTGGCCGTTAGAAAAGCTATGGAAAAGATTCAGAAAGAAGCTCAATAAGGTTGTTCTTTTTAAACACGACGGATCAGTAGTATCTTCAGTGACATCGCATAGTGGAATAGTAAAAGAGTCTGTTTGGAGAATGATTGAAAATGGCGACATAGTCGTTGAGTTCAGAGCAAAAACAGGAAAAAATCGTGGAACTGCTTTTAGGGCTTATAAGAAATCACATTCAAAAATGTACAAGGGAGCTAATAATGACTAAGATTAGAGAATTTGAGTATGGTACAATGTATCTGGGTGATTGCTTGGAGATTTTATCTGACCAAAAGGTAAAAGAAATAGAAGTGGAAGATAAGGATGACCCGACCACAATGGTTAAAAAGATGGTTCCTCTTATTGATAGAAACGAAGTAGAAGTAACTGTAACCTCTCCTCCTTATAATCTATGTAAGAGATACTCAGATTATAAAAACTCTAAAACATCTAAATCAATGACAGCGAAGTATGAAAAGTGGTATGCTGATGACCTTCCAGAGTGGGAATACCAAGGTATACAACAATCAGTGATCTTTCAGCTCATGAGAGTATCTAGAAGTTCTGTTTTTTACAACCACAAAGTCCGTTTCGCATGGCATGGCAGAAACATTTACAGAACAGACAACAATCTACATCATCCAATGCATTGGTTACATAAATTTCCAATTTGGTGTGAGATTATTTGGGATCGCTGTGGTATTGGCAATCCATCAAATAGATACCACATTCAAGAAGAAAGAATCTATCAGATTCAGAAGCCTAAGAAGTGGAACAACAAAGATTTGAAACTAACTAACATTTGGAGATTTCCTCCGAGTAGGAACGACGGACATGTGTGTACATTTCCTGAGAAGTTGGTTGAAAATTGCATCTTGCCAACAACAGATGAAGGTGATGTCGTTTTAGACCCTTATATGGGTGCTGGAACCACCGCTGTGACCGCTATAAAGCACAATAGAAGGTTTATTGGGATAGAGCGAGATCCTGAGTATTTTGACCTTGCATGTAGGAATATAGAGCAAGCAATCGCTAACAAGAAATTATAATATGATTATACTAGGAGGTATTAAATGATCAATTATGTAGACATCGTAGCAGATCTCTCATGGGGAGATACAGGGAAAGGCAAAGTCACCTCTGCCTTAGTAAGAGAAGGTGAATATAATTTTGTATGTCGTTGGGCCGGAGGAAACAATGCCGGTCATACGGTGTTCTTGAACGGTAACCGGTACAAGACTCATCTAATACCCAGCGGAGTGTTTCACGGAGTTAAATCAGTTATAGGACCAGATTGTGTTGTCCACATTGACTCCTTTAAAAGAGAATTAGAATACTTAGAGAACCACGGCTTTGACATTTCTTTGGTCAAAGTTTCACCAAGAGCCCACATCGTCCAAGACCGTCACATTAATGCAGATAAGGCACTCTTAGCCAAGAGACTCGGTACCACTTCAAAGGGCATCGGTCCCTGTTATGCAGATAAAATGGGCCGTAAAGGCACCTTAGCTAGAGATGTGTTACCCGAAGCATTTCTCTGGGATGAGAAGTTATACGGCAACATACTTTGCGAAGGAGCACAGGGCTTTTACTTGGACGTAAACCATGGTAATTACCCATTTGTCACATCTTCCACTACCTTACCGTATGGAGCATGTTCTCTAGGCTTTCCACCACAAAAAATAAGGCGTATTTACGGAACTTGTAAGGCTTATGATACTCGCTCGGGTATTGACCCTCTGTTCCCAGAAGAGCTTCTAAATGATCCACAATTAGCAAAGATTGGAGAGGTAGGAAGCGAAATTGGAGTGACAACCGGTCGCAAGAGAAAAGTAAATTGGCTAAACTTAGATATGCTAATTCATGCCATCAATGTAAGCGGAGCCACCAATATTATTATGAACAAAGTTGACATTCTAATGGACACAGGAGTTTATAAAGCATTTCACCATGGAGAGCTTAAGGAATTCAATGACCTTACTTCCTTTAAGCAATATGTTGCTTCATGTCTTGATCAAACAACTGGCAAAATTAGCCAAGTTAAATTCTCAAAATGCCCAGAAATGATTTGACAAAAACGGTGTTTTGTGTTATAATATAGGTATATTCGGAGGAAAAAAATGTACTATGAATACATCATAGAGGACGGGGTCTATTATGTGCCCCGACCCTCTGGCGTTATTGCCGGAATGGTTCGCCATTCAGCTTTTAGATCCCTTTTGGGACAAACACCAACTATTGCAACACCTGAGTTTTGGGAGAAGCTTGTTGGAAGAAATAATGTAAAAATATTAGACACCAAATCGGAGGAAAGATGAAGAAATGCTCAAAATGCGGAATTGAAAAACCTTTAACGCAATTTCGCAAAAGAAAAAAATCAAAAGACGGACATCGCCCCGAATGCAAATCTTGCATAAAACAATACAAAGCCGAGTATAACGCTCGTCCTGAAGTCAAAGAAAGAATAAAACAACAAAGAGCTGAGTATCTTGCTCAAAACAAAGAAAGAATAAAACAACAAAGAGCTGAGTATAACGCTCGTCCTGAAGTCAAAGAAAGAATAAAACAACAAAGAGCTGAGTATCGTACTCGTCCTGAAATTAAAGAAAGAATAAAACAACGAAAGGCCGAGTATCATGCTCGTCCTGAAGTCAAACAACGAAAGGCCGAGTGGTATGCTCAAAACAAAGAAAAGATAGCCGAGTGTTATGCTCAAAAAGCAAACGAACAACCAGCGTGCATTTACCAGATAAAAAATGTGATAAATAATAAGATTTACATCGGCGAGACAAAAAGAGGAGAACTCCGCTGGAAAGAACACCTCGAAAGGCTTCGAGGAAACCGACACAAAAACTTCAAAATCCAACAAGACTTCAACGAACACGGAGAGGAAGTTTTTGAATGGTCAATAATAAAAGAGCTTCCAAAGGACAAAGACACCCTTTTGTTAGAAGAAGCAAGAGAGATAGAGCGAAGGATAGATAGGGGTGAAGACCTTTATAATTTAATCCTTACAATAGAACAAATAAAAATGTTAAAAGAAAATGCTTGACAAACATGCCCAGCATGTTATATTACAAACATCGGAGGAAAGATGAAAAATGTAGTCATAATTGACGGTCTCAACATGTTTTTGAGATCGTATATAATAAACCCGACAATGGACCCGAAAGGGAATCTAATTGGAGGATCAGTCGGCTTCTTGAAGTCACTGCAAAAAGTCTGTAAGGACTTTTCACCAGATGAGATCATAATCGCTTGGGATGGCCAAGGTGGATCTCAAAAACGCAAAGAAATGAATAAGAACTATAAAGAAGGTCGCAAACCTGTTCGTTTTAATAGACGAATGTTTGAGCTATCAGATACAGAACAAGAACATAACAAAGCCTATCAACATGTTAGATTAATGGAGTACCTAAATGAATTACCAATCATTCAAATCGTTATTGACTATGTGGAAGCCGATGATATTATCGCTGTTCTTAATGGACACCCTAAATATAGAGATTATCACAAGTATATTATCTCAAGTGACAGAGATTTTTTCCAACTCGTCGGAGAGCGAACTAGCTTATACCGACCAATTCAAAAGAAACTTGTTACCGAAGATAGTCTTCTCGCTGAACATGGTATTCATCCCAATAATTTTGCCCTTGCTAGAGCTATTGCGGGAGACAAGTCTGATAACCTTGACGGGGTCCCTCGGGTTGGGCTTAAAACAGTTAAAAGTCGTTTTCCTTTTATGGTTGGCGAAGAAATCCAATCTGTTGAAACGATTGCAGAACATTGCAGAAACGTGCCAAAACCGATTAGCGTTCATACAAAAATTCTTGGCAATCTTGAGTTAATTCAAAAAAATTACGATATTATGCAACTGTATGAACCGGTCATTTCCGGTACAAATCAGAGGTCAATCAACTATATTGTGGATAATTTTGAACCAGAGTTCAATAAACTGGCTTTTACGAAGTTATTGATGGAAGATGGGCAAATCACCATGAATTTGGACAAGCTTTATTTAATATTCAAAAAAATAATTTCTTGACAGTTGAACAAGACAGGTTATAATTATCTTACATTCGGAGGACAAAATGGATAATAGAGAAGAAACATTTATGAGGTACGGCAAGACCTTTCAAGAGAAACTTTGCCAATTAATGATTGAAGATAGAAGCTTCTGCGACCAAATGGAAGAGGTTATTGATTTGGAGTTCTTTGAGCTAGCTTATCTTCGTGCAATGACTGAAATCGTTTTGAACTACCGAGACGAACGCGGAATTCATCCAAAATACGACCTTTTAGAGATGAAAATTAAAGGGGATTTGGGTGACTACGATAGATCAGTACAGACTCAAATTAGAGAGTTTTATGCAAGGGTTTTAGCCTCACAGGGCGAAATCTCTGATGCTGGTTGGGTCAAAGACAAGGCAATTGATTTCTGCCGCAAACAAGTACTCAAAAAGGCCATGATGGAGTCAGTAGGGCTTATCAAAACCTCTTCATTTGATCAGATTCAAAAAGTGATACAGAAAGCCCTGACACTGGGTACCGATAATAATTTTGGACACGATTGGATGTTAGATGTTGAAGATCGCTTCGTTGTCAAATCCAGAAAGCCTATTTCAACCGGTTGGCCCGAGATTGACAACATCACCAAGGGTGGCTTCGGAACAAGAGAATTGGGTGTTGTTATTGCCCCAACAGGAGCCGGTAAGTCTATGATCTTGGTTCATCTAGGTGGAACAGCCTTGGAGTTAGGAAAGACCGTGGTTCACTATACTTTAGAGCTTGCAGATACAGTTGTGGGACAAAGATACGATTCCCGCATGACAGAGGTTCCACTACAAGACTTGATTCATTCTAAAGAAATTGTTATGGATAAAATCAAAGACATTCCGGGCAAGCTAATTATTAAAGAATATCCTACAAAGTCTGCTTCAACAAGGACTATCAAGAACCATGTTGAGAAGCTTAAGAAGAAGGGTATTTATCCGGATCTCATTCTTGTTGATTATGCTGACTTGTTGAGGCCGACTACATCTTCTGCTGAGAAGAGACACGAACTTGAGAATATTTATGAAGAATTACGAGCACTTGCACAAGAGAACGACTGCTCAGTTGTTACAGCCTCTCAAACAAACCGAGGAGGCTTAAATGCAGAAGTGATCACTATGGAGTCCATCTCAGAAGCATTCAACAAATGTTTCGTAGCGGACTTTATCTTCTCACTCTCAAGAACACCAAACGATAAGCAAGCCAACAAGGGCAGGATCTTTGTAGCAAAGAACCGAAACGGACCAGATGGCTTGATCTTTCACTCTTTCGTTGATTGGTCAAATATAAAAATCAAGATACTTGATGATCCAGATGACGGAGAAGCAAGAGTGGAAAGTACAACAGACACTCTAAGCAGATTAAGACAAACATACGCCAAACACAAAAAATAAGGAGAACAAACATGGCAATAGAGAACGAAATACTATCAGATATCACCGTACACATGAAGTATGCTAGATATCTACCAGAAAAGCAAAGGAGAGAAAACTGGGACGAATTAGTTACCAGAAACAAGGAAATGCATCTTAAAAAATTTCCCAGTTTAAAACAAGAGATTGAAGCAGCTTATCAATATGTTTATGATAAGAAAGTATTGCCTTCCATGAGATCTATGCAGTTTGGAGGCAAACCAATTGAGGTTTCTCCTAATCGTGTATTTAACTGTGCTTACGCTCCAATTGATGACATTCGTGTATTTGGAGAGATCATGTTTCTTTTGCTCGGTGGAACAGGTGTAGGATATTCAGTACAAAGAAGTCATATTGAAAAGTTACCAACGATAAACAAACCTAACCCCAAAAGAACTCGCCGATTTTTAATTGGAGATTCAATTGAAGGTTGGGCAGATGCTGTTAACATGCTGATTAAGTCCTATTTTAAGGGAACTTCCAAGGTAAGATTTGATTTTTCTGATATCCGTCCGAAAGGTGCAAGACTAGTTACTTCAGGGGGTAAAGCTCCCGGACCCCAACCATTAAGAGAGTGTCTTGTTAAAGTTGAAGGAATGTTGGATTCAAAAGATGAAGGCGATCAGTTGTCGTCTATTGAAGTCCACGATATCGTTTGCCACGTGGCAGATGCTGTCTTGGCTGGTGGTATTCGCCGTGCTGCTCTTATTTCTCTTTTTTCTGCTGACGATCAAGCTATGTTATCTGCCAAAGCAGGTAATTGGTGGGAACTCAACCCTCAGAGAGGTCGTGCAAATAACTCTGTGGTTATTATGCGGCATCGCATTGACAAGTCCACTTTTATGGATCTATGGGACAGAGTTAAGCAATCTGGTGCTGGTGAGCCGGGATTTTATTTCACTAATGACAAAGATTACGGTTGTAATCCTTGCTGCGAGATTTCTCTCCGTCCTTTCCAATTCTGCAACCTCACCGAAGTCAACGTCTCGGATGTAGAAACACAAGAGGAATACGAAGCAAGAGCCCAAGCTGCTGCTGTCATAGGCACTTTACAAGCAAGCTATACTGATTTTCATTACCTTAGACCGATTTGGCAGAGAAACACAGAGAAAGATTATCTTATTGGTGTCTCAATGACAGGGATAGCATCAGGTAACGTACTTAAGTTGGACATGCCAAAAGCTTCGGAGATTGTAAAGCTAACCAACGCAGAAATTGCGGAGAAAATAGGAATCAAACCAGCTGCTAGATGTACAACAGTGAAACCAGCAGGAACTACAAGCCTAACTCTTGGAACCTCAAGCGGTATTCATGCATGGCACAATGATCATTACATTAGAAGGCTCCGAGTGGGGAAGAATGAAGCAATCTATTCTTACTTGGCTATAAACCACCCACAAATGATTGAAGATGAATTCTTCAGGCCACATGACACAGCAGTTATTTCTGTTCCTCAGAAGGCACCAGAGGGATCTACAACAAGGCATGAATCTGCTTTGGATTTGCTTGAAAGAGTAAAGACAGTTCATCTTAACTGGGTCAAAAAGGGACACCGAAGCGGACAAAACACAAACAATGTTTCGGCAACTATTACAATTAAACCCGATGAGTGGCCGGAGGTTGGCGAGTGGATGTGGAACAATAGACATAACTATAACGGCCTGTCTGTTTTGCCCTATTCGGATCACTCGTACAAGCAAGCCCCCTTTGAAGATTGTGATCAAGAAAAGTATGAGAAACTACTTACTACACTGGTAGAGGTCAATCTAGACAATGTGATTGAGATTGAAGATAACACTGATTTAAAAGGTGAACTAGCCTGTGCCGGTGGAGCATGTGAGATTATCTAAGGAGTAAATTATGCGAGAACAATTAAAAGACATGATTGCTAAACTTGAAGGGATTCTTGTTGAGCTTGATAAAGTAGAGGGTCAACTCTACGGATACAAATCAGCAGCTGTAAGAGCCAGAAAGGTCATGCAGGAATGTAGAAATGAGCTTGCCGAGCTTCGTAAAGAAGTCCAAGATAGAAAAAATCAATAAGTAATTAAAAATACTTGACAAACTGTCCGTTATGTGTTATAATATTAGCACATAACGGATTTTTTTATGCTGTTATCTATCTGGTAGATAACAGAGCCTGCGGTAACTTTTCTTTACGCGGCAGGCATTTAACATTTGGAGGCTATATGAAAACGTTTGTACCATTTAATAGACATGTTCTAATAGAACTAATTGAAGAAGAGGAAGAAACAACACAAAGTCAAGTTCTTTTGCCAACTGACTATAAAAAGGCAAAATCGCCGTATGTTGTTTGCAAAGTATTGGATTACTCTGATGATTGTAAGTTAAACCTATCAACCAGCTGTAGTGTTGTTGTCCAACGCAGTATGATTGAGGAAATTGAGATTGCAGATGAGACTTACTATTTAATATTAGAGAACTATGTCTACGGAAGTCTGGTTCTAGAAGGTGAAAAATAATGGAGGAAACAATGGATGATAGATTTAGTCGAACATTATCTTTGTATGATGATGGAATTGGCAGGGTATCTTATGTTGACCATATGGGCACTGACCTTACCGTCGTTAATAGTGCTCGTGTCAGTTTTGGTAACACAAGAGATGAACTTAGCGATAGGGATAAACGATTGGTTAAATATCTCGTTAAGCATAAGCACACTTCGACATTTGAGCATAATGTTGTTAGCTTTAAATTTGTCGTGCCTCTCTTTGTACGCTCTCAGCACCACAGGCATCGTACGTGGTCTTATAATGAGATTTCGCGCAGATATACAGATAAGGGCTTGGAATTCTACTTACCAGAAGCATTTCGGACACAACACAAAAGCAACAGACAAGCATCAAATGCCGAAGAATTGATTAATCCAAAAATGTGGGACATCGATGATGGTGCTATGATGCCATCAAACACAACTGTTTCCGAATACATGGAGATCTGCACGAATAAGTGTTTTGAAGCATACAATGATTTTTTAGATAGAGGTGTGTGTCGAGAGCAAGCTAGGATGATTCTTCCTCAAAACCTCTATACAGAGTATTATGGAACAACTAATTGCTCGAACCTTTTGAAATTTATTTCACTTCGGACGCATGAAGGTGCCCAATGGGAAATCCAGCAAGTTGCTTATGCTTGCCTAGACATAGCCTTGGATTTGTGGCCAATAGCAGTCACTTCTTATATAGAAAACTGTGATGATGAACAAATGAAGAGCATTTTAGCTAAAGAAAGGCCATAAGGAGATTGGATGTTTCCGATCCTAATTAAAATTAGGGCCCTCTTATCGCGTGCTTGTGGATCGCTCTTAATTAGTGGTTTGTGGCTTCTGGCTCATATTGGAGGGGCAAAGTTGAGTAAAAGACCTTTAGACGACCCTATGTTTGAAATCGGTGACTTGGTTATGATTAATAACTTTGGCCTCTTACTTCAAGAGCCAATAACTAATTTGGGAATCATCGCGGATGGCCCTTACATCTTCAAAACAACCACTCATTCACACCTAGTTGAAGATTTGTTTTATTTTGAATATTGGACCTATGATATATTAGTTGGCGGAAAGCTAATTAAAATGATGCCAGAAACTTTCTTAGAAGAGGTAAAAAGTGATGAAGATGAACAAGATAATTAAAGAATGGAAACAATTCTTAAAAGAGGTTAATTATGCTCTCGAAGCAGACCCAGAAGACCTAGAACAAACAAGAATAGGGATAGCGACCGCTATTGACAGAGCCATACTTTCTCCAAAGATAGATGATAAGATGAGAGACAGTATTGAAGGCCAAAAAGACTCTGAAGTTGGAAGCCGATTATCAGCCTCTCCGGAAGATACAGAGCCAGAAGATCCTGCCAAATGGAAGCATCTAACTAAATTTAAGGACATAGTAAAGCAAGGGAGACAAGTTCCTTTTCTATATTATGCGTATAGAGGCATAGACCCTGATGGTCGGCTGATGAATGAGGCTAATAGAAGAGCTGTCATTTTATTAACTGCTAGCAAGGTTATTGACTTCATGAAACATTTTGATAATAACCAGATGGCAAAGGACGTGTTTATAAGTGATTTTGCCACAATGGAAGACAGATATAATCAGTTTAAGAGAGAGCGAAAGGATTATTTACAACAACAGGGTGTTCTTTCCCAAGGTGAATTGGGTAGAGCAGATGCAGCACTTCACTCCATCGGACCAGACATGTCTTTTTCTGTTACTGCGATTGGATCCGGCTCAAAACCTGTTAGTTTCGTCAATCAGGATTTTATGTATAAAGATTCACCAGAAATGCACAATATTCCGGAAGAAGACCATTTTTTGTTTTCTCCGTATTTTCCCTTGGCCATTGCAGTCATTTTATTGTATAAAGACTTAGGACCAATGACTCCATTAGCGCTTGTTAACATTTTTGAAAAAAGAATTAACCCAGAACAAGCTTATGAAATGGCAGTTGGTTTTTCAAAGGATCACCAAAAAGAAGTCCAAGTAGAAGCTATGACCGCTAAAGAATTCGAATCAAATTATATTAACACAGTGACAACCTCTGAGCTGAACAAGCATTATCAAGATGTGATGGCTTCAGACCTAATAAGAGCCGGAGGTTCACTATTGGCAGGAAACACACTATCAGATTTTTTACTTAAAGTCAGAATGCTCATGGATGCCCCGTCAGAACAATTTTCCGAAGAGCATCTTGACAGCCTTGCACTCAGGACATCGGAAATAATTGGACCAGAGACCTTAGCAGAATTGGTTGATATCGTAACTGCCTATCCCGATGGAGGATTACCAAAGGTTGCTTATGGATCACAACCACCTGAGCAGCCCACAGGCTTTCCAGATAATAGAGGATTCACTTTGCTGGATATTGTTGAGCGAGCGGAATCTTTTCATTATTTATTCCCGTATCTCCCAGCCTTGTTAAGAGATAACATCGAAGAAAGAGAGTTGAAATTAATGAGCCAAGCTTATCGTGCTTTGGTCAACAAAGGTTTAACTAACGAAAACAACCCTAACACTGCCGATTACGGAGATAACAGATACATTCGCGAAGATTGGTATGAGATTCTCGTAACGCCACAGGATCTTGAAAGTCTTGCGTCAAAAACACAACAAAAATCCCCAGAAGAACAAAAGGTTTCTAGATCACTACAACAAACAAACCGAAGAGCAAAAAAGGACTTTTCAAAAAAATTAGCCGCCATAATAGCAGTTAGTAACCAAGAGTCACCTAAAGCAAATGAAATCAAAAAGCTAGAAAACTTCTTAAATCGTTTAGAAAGAAAGATGGAAGATGGAAAGGTTAGTGATTTTGCCATTAGCGAAGAAGACCGTCAAGAATTTAGAGACTATGTAAAAACAGCAAGATCTAAACTCGGCATCAATGAGCATCTGAGGAGAGCTTTTCGGAGGTTTGTGTGAATGAGCTATATTTTGATAAAGTTGTAATTGGTGGCTCACTAGCCGCACTCTTATACGCTTACAAACACAATTTACCCATAATAATAGATCAAGCACACATACCTTTTGCATTAGAAGAATGCCCAAAACATTGGGATCTCAACTTTGTTGGTTTTTCTTCTAAATTGACACATAAAAAGAGTCAAGTTTGGGATAGACTAGTGTTCCTACTGTCAATGGCTGGTCTGGTGATTTTTCCTAATAATGTACAGAATTTTAGACAAGAAAAGGGGAAAATGAACATTATTCTGAACAACAACAAAAGATTTCAAATAACATTTAAAAATGCTATAGAATTTGATAAAGATAGAGAAGAATACATGTTGGTTTATGACTGGTTTGCAGTAAGATCTGGAGCCCGACACGATCAGGAAGTTATAAGAACGCCAAATACCAGCTTCGCTCATACCTTGTTGTTTCATCCCTCAACCAGAGCCAAAACTAGGAAAGACATGAAGGATGTCTGTGCAGTTTCAGAGGTTCCAGAGTCACAAATGAACGACATAGAGTGGTCTGAGAATTATGTTCGTATGCGAGTTTTACAGCTTATGAAAGAGAATGGTATACGGGGACAATCCAACGGATATAATAAAAAAGGACACCAGCTGCATTATGCAATAAAAATTGAACACATGTACCGAGAAACTCGTTACAAATACAACAATAAACCTCATGTTGAAGAATTACTGAGGCTTAAATTAGATACAAAGAGTGATTTATGGAAATTAACGACAAACCTTTTAAGGGAAATGGTTTTCACTTAGCCGGAGTGATACCTTGTGCAGGCCAGCCATTAGAATACGGAATGGAATGGCCTGATTTTATGATGCCTGTCGCACCAAACTATACAATGCTTGAAGCCGCAATACTTGAATGTGCTTATGCTGGTTGCGATACTATCTGGCTCTGTATGCACCATGATACGGCCAGATTCGTCAGGCAAAGAATTGGTGACTATGTTCAAGATCCTGTTTGGGCAAATAGGACTTATGAGAGGTTCCCTTCCGAGCATAAAAAACGAATTCCAATTTATTATGTCCCTATTCACCCTAAAGATAGAGATCGAAGGGATTGTTTAAGCTGGTCTGTTATTTACGGTGCTCTTAATGCTTTTAAGGTTTCTGCAAATATATCAAAGTGGCTGATACCGGACAAATACTTTGTTTCTTTTCCTTACGGAATGTATAACCCGATGATTCTGCGAGAACACAGAAGAAAGATTTCATCGGCAAGCAATTTCTATGTAACCTATAACAACATGTCAGTAGGAGATAACATACCTTGCTCATTTACATTTGGTAAAGATGAGTTTGTGCATTTTAGGCGACAAGTAAGAAAAGGCACCGGAGAGTTTACTAATTTTGTTGAAGAGGGTCGCTTAGGTCCATCAAATAGGTTGCCCTTTGAGGAGAGGTATTCTGCTCGGTGGTTTGATTTAAAAGACGTGTTTGTTGATTTAGATATTAGCGATGACAACTCCATTTGCACAAATGAATTTTATGATTTAAGGAGATGGGAGGAATACAAGAACTATTTATCTTCGGGCCTCTCAAACATAATCAAGAGACCAAAATACATGAAATATTCGGAATTTCATAGAGTCGGTGTTGACACATCCAAGTGAGTATGTTATAATGTCTTATACAATAAATCTTAGAAAATATCAAAAACTTCTTAAGGAGGTAACCTATCTTAAATCTGATCTGGATTATCAGGAGGAAGTTTTACGCGCTGCCCATCACGACTTTGAATCATTTTATAGAGAATGGTGTGCAAATAATGATGTTGATCTGGCTGATTTAAATACAAAACACTCCGAGAGAGTATCGCAGATAATGCCCGATGACCCATTGGCATTAAAATATGATGAAAAAGATCAGCTGATCACTGCTGATAAAATTGAGGTTAAAAGAAAGGCAAATAAGTTTGCCAAAATCTATAAAAAACTAGCAAGAGAGTTACACCCAGACAAAGATCCAAAAAATGCAGAAAAATTTAAAAAAGTATCAGAGGCATATAATGAAGGACACTGGTCAGTACTCCTAGAATCCGCAGCAGAACTTGATATTTTACCTGATAATTTTAAAGAAATTTTCCCTCTCATGAGAGAAGAAATTGACTCTCTGAGGAAAGAAATTGCTAATAACGAGCAAAGTTATAGCTGGAAATTGTTTGAATGTGAGGACAATGAAAATTGTAAGGAATACTTAGTTAAACAGTTTTTAAAGCATTTATTTAAATTGGAGATATAATGTTATTATTCGTTTTATTATCTTGTTATGGGGATGTGTCCATAATGAAGAGAATAGAAGACACATCAAAAAAGACAACAGTAGACTCAGCAGACACTCAAAGACAACCGAGTCAAGAACCAGATCCCGAACCCACAAGCGACCCCGCTCCCCAGCCTGCTGCAGAGCCAAGTACAGAACACCAAGAACGCAGTGGGATTAGTGGTTATACTTATTTAGGTTTAAGGCAAGTTGCTTGTCCTGCATGCATGGGAGAGACTCAAGAGATTTCCATCTCCTTCACGGCGATGTTCCATCAGCCGTCATCAGATGGTCATACAGGGTGGATTCCACAAAGCGGCCAGTGTACAACGAATTTGATTTCAGTATCTCCATCGACAATCCCCATTTCAGTAGGAAATTCAATCAATGTGCAGTCAAATGGGCATTCTTTTGCGGCAAACCCTATCACAGTTGGAACTTATGAAAACAATGCTATTTGGGAACCTCAGCTTCAAAGGGATACACAATATGATGTACAGACAGATCAAGGTAGCTATAGCTTTATTTCTTCTCATGGGTTTGATTTCATTGAACCATACACCATGCTTTGGGTTGATCCCTCTTATGCTTTTGAGGCCCCGATATATCGTTCTGGGGCGACATTTAATTGGGGACCAACTAGTGCCGACTCTACCTTTATGATAACCGTAGCGGTGTATTCTTGGGATGGAAGTCAGTTCTTGGGTTATGTCACCTGTTCTGGACCAGATAACGGATACATGATGATACCAGCACAGTATCTACAACCTTTTCAAGCCGGTTCCTTAGCAGCAATTCACTTGGAGCGACACAAAGTTGCTTTGGTTGAGACTGACATTAATAACTCATTTATCGAGACACATATGAAATGGGAAGTTGTTGGAACAGGAATCATTCAATAGAAAGCTTGACAAGTGCATCTTAACATGTTATACTATATAATGAATGGGGATGTAGTATAAAGGGATTACACTGCCTTTGCACGGCAGAAATTCGAGTTCGATTCTCGGCATCTCCACCATTCTTTCTTACCAGCGAGGACTATTTACTAATGAAGAATAGGAGAACGTCATGTCAAGTGAAAAAAGATGCGAATGTTGCGACTGTAAGCCACCAGAATGTTCGTGTGGTTGCTGTGGTCACGAATAAGACCAGCCAATGCCCAGCTTGTGGTTGTGATCCTTGCGATTGCGATTGGGGTTGTTAGCCTGTTGATTGATGCCGGAGACATTGTGGAATTCAGAACATTTGATACTGGTGAGCTGTCCCTCGGCATGATAATGGTCTGCAACCTACAAATGTTATTTTACATAAAAGTATACAACATAAAACAGGAAAAAACAAATTGGATAACACTTCAACAGGTAATCAGAAAGATTTGATCTACAAGATAGGTGATTTGGTTATTTTTAGACCTTATTCTCAAATGCATGATGAAGACAAGGATAAGGTTTGGCTTGTTAAGGATTTTGTTAATAAAACCCCTGAAGAATTTAGTGTTTTTGATTATGTTTTAACCGATGCGACACATGAAATAGTCGCTATAGAATATGAAATAGAGAGATTGGAGGTGAAAAAATGAAAACAAATGAAATAGTATGGAATAGACTATCGAGTTTTTTGTCTGAGGATTACGAAGTCTTCGTGCTCAAAAAATTTGAACATTGCCATGGGTATTCGCCGTATAAGACATGGGATACTGTCATAGCAGATTTAGTAATTTTGATGAAACATCGTGAAGAGTGGAATAAAGAAACAAGCTACCAAGTAAGCCAAGTTAAATCTAAATTCGGTGGACTCAGATTCTACATCGATAATGCAGATGATTTTATAAGAGGTGCAATAGAAATAGCAGAATTACAATGTACAAAGCTCTGCAAAACTTGTTCTTCATACGACTGTGAGAAGGTCGGATCTTCAAGAGGCCCCTTGTTTGCTAAGCACTGCGTGAAATGTATAAACAACTTTTATTAAAATGAAAACTTTTAGATATTTACAAGTCAACGAAAGATCGGACGGTATCAAAGCAAAATACAGTGTTGGAGATTTGGTCAAAATGGTCACATTCCACGATCAGGACCAATATAGCTGGGTCAGTTGTGGACAAATGGGTTTAATAGTGGAGGTCCTCTTCTTTATTCAAGAAAGCTATGATCCTTCGGTTTGTATCACGTATGTAACAGAATACAAAGTTCAATGGATAGACGGAAACGACTTTGCTTTTTTAGACGAAAGCATGATAATCAAAATGGAGACAAAATGACAGCATACATAATTTTATTTATTATAGCAGCCGCTTCGGCAGCAATTATAACATTAGGACAATTAAGTATTTGGTTTGATAAAACGAACACCTAGTTATTATATGGACTATACCGGCAAACACTTTATAGTTATTGAAGATCATGGACTTCTTAAAAAAGGCATGAGGTGTTACTGTATATTCGAGTCAGAGGCTTACTTACACTTATACTTTGAATATCCGATTATAGCAGATATACAAGAAGTAAAAATATCAAAAAACAACTTGACAAATTTTAAGATTGTGTTATAATATAAACAGTCGGGTTGTTAGCTCAGCTGGTAGAGCAGTCGGCTTTTAATCGATCGGTCATAGGTTCGAATCCTATACAACCCACCATTTCATACGGAGGAAAAATGAAATACAAAACAGTAGGCTTTAAAGGCTCAAAGCGAAAGCTTCTAGAGACCATTCAAAAACTAACAGAAGAGGTTCCAAATGCTGAAACTTTTTTTGATGGATTTTCTGGATCAGGAATAGTATCGGCACATATGAGACAACAAGGCTTCAAAGTAACCGCCAATGATAAAATGCCCTCTGCAGCTTTGTTTGCAAGAGTATTCTTAAATGGCTTTGATGAAGATTTAATTGAAAAGGCCCTCATCACCTTAAACAATCTACCAGAAAAGGACGGATGGTTATTTCAGAACTATTCTGGTAAGTATTTAAGGCAAGTCCGAGGAGTCGCTGCTCCGGTTTGGAGACCAAGAGCGTTTATAGAATCAAATGCTAAAAAATTAGATGCTGCTTTTGAGTATATCCACACACTAGGAGCATCTCCAGAAAAAGATGCTCTTTTGTTTAGTGCGATCCAAGCACTTAATAGTGTTTTTAATGGCACAAATGATCAAAAGAGTTCGTTGGCCGAATGGACAGCAAAATCACAAAAAACAGTCGAATTCAAAATGCCAACCCTCATAACAGGAAAGAAAGGCGATGTTGAATGTTGCGAGATTTTTGATGTTAAAAATACTCAAGCAGATGTCGTCTATTTAGATCCACCCTATACTACAGGTGTTCTTTATGATGCTTGTTATCACTTAAACGATTCAGTTGTTCTCTGGGATAAGCCTGATTTGGATCATTCCTATGCTCTTCCAAGACCAGATAGAGTGTGTTTTCGAAAAAATCAAGAATGTGCTGGTGCATTTTATATGAAAAAAACAGTAAAAGATGATTTTGACAAGCTCTTGGGACAGTTTGATTGCAAGAGAATCATCCTATCCTATAGTAACGGTACACGAAATGCTATTTCATTTAGTGACTTGCTCTTAACCAGCCAAAAACACGGTACAGTGAAGGTTTATGACCAAAGTCACAAGCTTTGCATGCAACCTAAAAAGATGAAAAAACAACAAAAAAATCTAGTTGAATTTTTCTTCGTGATAGACAAGTAGGGGCCACAAATGAACACACAAGAACAAAAACTATGGTTGCTTCTGGATTCCTGCCTAAGAAAACTTAAACAAGGTAGATTCTGGACAACCTCACTGGATTCCCATCAGAAGAATATAGACAAGGCTATTAAAGAGCTTGAGGAAGCACTGGAGATGTTAGAAAATGATTGATTTACATTGTCATTTAGACGGCTCACTAAGATATCACACCCTTCATCAACTAGCACGCCAACAGGGAATAACAATTCCAACCAGCCCCTCAGAGATTTTCTTCTACAAGGGTATGAATTTGAATGAAGCACTCTCAAGGTTTGTAATAACACTATCAGTGCTCCAAACACCAAAATCGCTTTGTAGAGTAGCTAGAGAGATTTGCGAAGATGCAGATAGCTCAGGCGTTAGTCGTTTGGAGTTGAGATTCGCACCACATCTTCACACTGGGGCTCCAATAGACAAGATTGTTGATGCTGCCATTGATGGTGCTAATGGTGACGCAAGTATTATCCTTTGTGGCCTATATGGAGATCCACCAGAGATATTTGACGAACTTGTGGATCTTGCAAGAACAAGAAAACAGGTTGTTGGAATAGACCTAGCTGGTGCACCAATGCCAACTCATAAATGGGGCATGTTTGATTATGCTACTCAATTTACTCGTGCTAAGCGACTAGGGATAAACCGAACCGTACATGCCGGAGAAGGGCGATCTGCTCAAGAAATTGCCGTAGCGATCAACTTCTTACATGCACAGAGGATTGGCCATGGCCTGACGGTCTTAGAAGATCAAAAGGTAGTTGATCTAGTTAGAGAGAGAAATATTGTATTAGAGGCTTGCCCCACATCTAATATGCACACAGGTCTAATAAATGAAATCGGTGATCACCCAATAAAAGAGTGGATTAGACAAGAAATACCTGTGGCAATTTGCTCTGACAATTTACTGTTATCAAATACAGACTTATCTGTTGAGTTTTCACATCTGATGTATGAGAATGGTTTAACCGAAGAAAATGTTGATCTTTGTGAGAAAACCGCATTCAATGCATTATTTAAAAGATAAATAAAAAAACAACTTGACAAAATTTTAAATCATGTTATAATGTATACATAATTCAATAACGGAGGAATTTTATGAATTTAGAAATATTAAAAAGAATGGCTATCTACAATCTTACAATACTTGGTATGATCCTATTGGCGGTCGGCTACTTGTATTTATGTAGTTATTTTGCCGGCTTGCTGGGTGGAGAGCATTTCCTCACAGCTGTGATTTACATCATTACTTATCTAACAGCTACATCTTATTACATTGCTAAGCGAGAAATAGAGAGTGAAACGGAGTGTGTCAATGACGAAACGACAGAAGGATAAGAAGCATGGAGCGGGAGCCGGAGTCGGCACAATGGACCGAGAAAAGGTCGTTCCGCCCAGCAAGTATAAGGTTGTCTTTTATAATGATGACTATACACATATGCAGTTTGTTGTAGAGGTTCTGACCCAAGTCTTTTACATGGATCACCAAAAAGCAAATGCTATCACAATGCAAGTTCACACTGAGGGCAAAGGCATCGCCGGAGTCTATTCAAAAGAAATTGCCGAAATGAAGGTCCTGCAATCCATGGATTGGGCAAAACAACAGGATCATCCACTTTTAGTAACACTGGAGAAAGAATGAATAAAGTATGGCTGATAGACATTGACGGAACAGTCTGTGACGATGTTCCTAATGAGACACCTGAGCTTTTCGTAACAGCAAAGCCACTAGAAGGTGCTTTAGAGAAAGTTAAAGAGATGGAAAAGACCGGAGAGATCTGGTTCTTCACCGCAAGAACAAGCGAGCATGCCGAAGCTACGGAAGCTTGGTTGGACAAACATGGTTTTCCCTACAAAGGAGTTATCTACAACAAGCCGAGGATCAAACAAGGGCAAGAGTATCATTGGGTTGATAATCGCCCTGTTGCCTCGTCATTCACACCAGAAGGGATAAAACAATTATCTCTAAAAGACGGTTAATAACAAAATTTGTCCCAATACTGTGACATGATGGTTTCCAATGTTATATCGGCTATTTAGTATAGCTATAACAAAAGGAGCCATCATGTCTTTATCAATGGTCTATGGCTCTGTTGGGTTTCTCTTAGCGGCTTATTCCGTTATTGGAAACGACAGTGCACAGACCCTCGGGACATTTATTAGTTCTAACAGTAACAAGGTTAAGTGGTATTGGATGTGGGCTTTCACATCGGTTATCTTGACCGCAACCCTTTTATCGGGTTGGTATGGTGGCGATATTGCATTTGGGAGATTGGATAAGATCCCTCTTCCCGAACAGTTCTATTGGTACCACGCAGCAGCACCAATATTGTTGCTCGTTCTTACTAGGTTTGGTATTCCCGTCTCGACAACTCTGCTAACCCTTAGTGCGTTCTCAAGTAGCCTTGTGCTGGAAAAGATCATAGTAAAATCAGCATTGGGTTATGGAGTAGCATCCATTACCGCTTATATTATCTGGACAATAGTAACACGGCTTCTTGATGAGAAAAAACCAGTGAAAAAAGAACACAAAAAGTATTGGTCGGTAGCCCAGTGGGGTTCAACCGGCCTTTTATGGTATATGTGGCTGTCTCATGACATTGCCAATGTATTCGTTTATCTTCCAAGAGACGGAGTGTCTCTATCAACTATGCTTGGAGTTATTGCTATCCTTGTTGGAGGTCTCGCTCATTTGTTCTATACAAAAGGTGGGAAGATTCAAGAGATCGTCTTATCCAAGAGCGGAACAAGATTCATTCGTTCGGCTTGTCTCATTGACTTGTTCTATGCAATGGTTCTTTGGTATTTCAAGATACACAGTGCAATCCCTATGAGCACGACTTGGGTCTTCGTTGGACTATTGGCCGGCCGAGAGTTGGCCGTCTATCGCTCATTTAATAAGGGGAAAGAGACCAGTGTGATCTTTCCAATGCTCGTTGCAGACTTTTTAAAAATTATGATTGGACTTGGATTGTCCGTCGCAGCGGTATCAGGTGTTATTTATCTAGATTCTTTATAAAATCATTTGACAAATAATAGGAACGTGTTATATTAAAAAGCATGAGGTTGAGGACTATATTGAGAGTCTGAGTGATCTCCACAAAGCTTTATTAAGCCTGCTCTTTTTAACAATGAATTATTAACAACGGAGGGTTTTATGCCATACGATTCATACAACAGACACTACACGGATTATCGTGATTTGCGTCTTAAAACTAAACCACAACGTAATCTTTATAATGAAGTTTACGAACCAATAACAAAAACAGTCATCAAGTTTGATTATGACGAGACCGGTGATTCTGAACTTACCCATTATAGATGGGAAGCTGCAAGAACAGAGGAACAGATTAATCATCTTGAAAAAACAGCAAAATTCTACCGAAAACTGTGTTCTTTCCCTGTCGCCATAGGCAGCATGAACTTGACCGGTACACCGAATTGTTATAAAAAAACAATGACTTGGTTTCAAAGAAGAAGATCGGCTCTTGATGCATGGGCTGAATGGGAAGGAGTGGAGATTAATTTCCGCCGAGATTATTATGGTGATTATGTAGACAACGAAGCACAGCAAAAACAAGCACAGAAAGAAAAAGCTAAAGATGAGTTTGAATATATGACCTCTGGCGAGGGGCATAACTTTTATCTAAACGAATTAGCAATAGAAGAAGGGCTTAACAACCATGAAAAGATCTTTGGAGAGAAAGACACATATAGCGATCTTGTCGGCATGAGAGAAAAATCAATTCTCACCGCTAGGCAAAACTTTGCTCGGATTTATGAACGAATTTCCATACAAGCTTCCTCGCGAGAGTATGATTATACATCAAGCCGATATAACACGACGCCAAGCTGTCTAGCAGGCGATCCAACAAAAATTATCTCTTCTATGCGAACTGTGAATAAAGAGATCAAAGACCTAGAAAAAGACCTTGCATACTTCAAGGAAGCCTTTGTCTCCGAATGGGGAGAAAACACCGTTATTGCCACCTTTGATAAGCCCATCAGCGAATTAAGTAAATCAAATCCTTATGCTGAAAAAAGAGTTCTCTGGGAATCTGAACTGGAAAGTGTAAAAGCTACCCGAGACAGCATCACGGAAAGAATAGCATCTTTGAACCAACATCTTGAGCAGCTTGGAACCGAAGAGAAGCTTGTCGCCCAACAAGAGCAGAGAGATATCTTATTCCGAAAAAGATACGAAAGGAAGCTTGAATTGAAAAAAAATGTTGAGGACCGCAAGCAATCAGTAACAGACAAGGAAGAGCTTAGGGCTGCAAAGACAGAGATAGAGCGAATCAAAAAATCAAGGAAAGGCCATGGCCACATGTCCTCAAGGGATGAAGAGAAGAAGCTTTATTTAAGCTTGGAAGAAGCTTATGAAGACTTGGTAAAGCTGTATAAGAAAGATAAAAGAAAGCTTGAACCATACAACTACACGGTATCTATCAGGTATCAAAAATGGTGTACTCATTCCCGAAACAGGAGGTGGAGATCTCTTGATCTTGACGGTTGGTTCTTGAGAACCTTTCAAGAATAAATAAATTAAAAACCCCTTGGAATCCAAGGGGTTTTTTAACCCTAGGGCAAGCAAATGAATAAAGAATTTAAAATTGGAGATTTGGTAGTGCATCATAAAAAGAAATGGGGTATTGGCATAGTTGTAGAAGACAGTGGTGTTCTCCCTCGTGTTCTTTGGCCCAAAGGGCTTAATTATGTATGTGGCCACAAACCTCAATTTTTAATAAAGTTAAAAAAACCCCTTGACAAACAAGGGGTTTTTTGTTATATTAAAGACATCAAAAACGGAGGATAATAATGAAATTTGTAAACTTACATGCACACACCGGTGTTGGATCACCATTTGATGGTTTCGGCTACCCTGCTGACCATCTTGAATACGCATATAAAAATGGCCTTGAGGCGATGGCCATCACAGATCATGGAAACATGAATGCTCTCGCCTACCAAGTGGAGCACATCAAAAAGATGAAAGCCGCCGGTAAGAATTTTAAGCCCATCTTCGGAGTAGAAGCCTATTTTATCCCATCAGTTTCCGATTGGAAAGTAAAAATTGAAGAATATAAACAAGATAAGAAGAAAGCTAAGCAGATTGACGCAGGTCGTTCAGGCACTAATATTGAAGCAGACGGTGAATCAAAAGGACTATCAAAGTCCGACATTAACCGTAGCCGTCATCTTATTCTTATTGCAATGAATCAAACAGGACTCAATAACATCTTTAAGATGGTTTCCGAGTCTTATAACGGAGACTATTTCTATCGTAAGCCTCGCATGGACTATGACCTTCTCGCCAAGTATAGCGAGGGTGTTATTGCTATGTCCGCATGTCTTGGTGGAATATATGCCGGTTGTTATTGGCAAGAGCGAGAGAATGGTGCTGAGGCCGTCTTAGATTGCATGCGAGAGACTACTCGCAACATGCAAGATATCTTTGGTGATCGTTGGTATGGAGAGCTTCAATGGAACAGAGTACCAGAGCAACACGAGCTTAATCACTACGTCATTCAGATTGCTGAAGAATTTGATATGAAGCTTGTATCCACAGCGGATTCACACTATCCAAATCCAGATGCATGGAAGGATCGCGAACTATACAAGCGATTAGGTTGGCTTGGTAAGGGTAAGCCGGAATGGTTGGACATGAACATTCCATCTGAGGTTCAGGAGCTTGAGTATGAACTCTATCCAAAGAACGGCGACCAAATGTGGGAAGCCTATCAAACATACTCGGAGCAATGTGGTGTTGAGTATGACGATGATCTTGTTGAACAATCAATCAAAGAATCGCATCAGATTGCTTTTGAGCGTTGCGAAGACTTTATGCCAGATACCACAGTTCGTCTTCCAGACTTTGTTGTACCAGCCGGCTATGAAGAAGACACTTACCTTGAGCGACTTTCGTCCGAGGGGTTGTTTTCTATTCTCAAGGCCAAAGGCTTGACGCAGAAGCAGACTAAGTCCAAGTCTCTTGTTCGCGAGTATGAAGAAAGACTACAGCATGAACTAAAAGTAATTGCGAACCGTGGTTTTTCAAAATACTTTCTAACTATGAAAGCAATAGCGGATAAAACAAATGAAGTACAATTATCGGGTCCTGGTCGTGGCTCTGCGGCAGGTTCTCTGGTTGCTTATGCTTTGGGTATTACTCAAATTGATCCTATTAAGTATGGACTACTCTTTTCGCGTTTTCTTCGTTCGGATGCGACGGATTATCCTGATATTGATTATGATGTATCCGATCCTATGGTACTTAAGGACATTCTTATAGACCAATGGGGAAGCTCAACCGTCGTTCCTATTTCTAATTGGAATACCCTTCAGCTTCGCTCGCTCATTAAGGACATTTCAAAGTTCTATGAGATTGAATTTCGCGAGGTAAACGATGTAACTTCTAAGATGATGGCCGAGGCGACTCCTATTGCTAAGAAGAAGCATGGCATCAAAGCCGGAGTGTATACTCCTACATTTGAAGAGGTTGTTGAATATTCCGAATCCCTCAGTAACTTCTTTAAGAAGTATCCCCATGTCCAGAGTCATGTTGAATCTCTTCATGGTTCTTATCGCTCATGTTCCAGACATGCCGGAGGTGTTGTAATCGGTGAACAATTAGACAGATTTATGCCTTTGATTTCATCCAAAGGGGTAAGACAAACCCCTTGGTCCGAAGGTCAAAATGTTCGCCAATTAGAGCCTATGGGCTTCATTAAATTTGATATTTTGGGACTGTCCACACTTCGTATGATTGAGGACTGTATTGGAAAGATTCTTCGCCGTCATCATGGGGTTGATAACCCGACATTTGAAGACATTAGCAAGTATTATAACGAGAATCTTCATCCGGATGTTATTGATCTTGACGACCAGAACATTTATAAGAACATCTTTGAAAATGGCAAGTGGGTTGGAATCTTTCAGTTCACAGAAAACGGAGCACAAAGCTTCGCGAAGCAGGTAAAGCCAACCTCTATTATTGATATTTCCGCTATTACTTCAATTTATCGTCCCGGCCCTCTTTCGGCTGGTGTTGATAAAGACTATGTTGAAGCTATACGAAACCCAATGAACATTAAGTATCTTCATCCGATTATTGAAGAGGTTACTTCTGAGACATACGGCTTCCTTATTTTCCAAGAGCAAATTGCTATGCTAGCATATCGTCTGGGTGATGGAATTACGATGGATGAGGCAAACCTGCTTCGTAAGATTCTAACCAAGAAGGGAACGGGCAAAGGTCATGAAGTTAAAGATGCTATCTTTTCTAAATTTATTCATGGTTGTATCACCAAGGGAATCAAAGAGCGAGAGGCTCAAAGACTTTGGCAAACCTTTGAATACTTTTCTGGGTATGGCTTTAACAAGTCGCATGCGGTATCTTATTCGGTAATTTCTTATCAGTGTGCTTGGCTGTGTAATTACTATCTTCCGGAGTGGACTGCTGCGTTCTTGGACAAAGAACCAGAGACTCGTAAGGAGAAAGCAATCAATCTTGCCAAGCAGCACGGCTTTCAAATTAAGCCCTTGAATGTCAACTATTCAGAAGATACTTGGAGAATTGAAAATGATCACACCCTTGTCGCTCCCCTCACAGGAATTAAAGGGTTAGGCGACTCTGCTTTTGAGCAGATAATGCTTCACCGTCCATTTAACACCGTTGAAGAGATGTTATTCCATCCGGAGGTCAAGTATGCTAAGCTCAACAAGAAGGCATTTGATGTGTTGTGTCGGGCTGGTGCGATGAATGATTTGATTGATGAAAGATTCACAGGCGATAAACATTTTTGGTCAGCTGTTGCTGTTGACAAGCCAAGAACAAAGAAGAAACTTGATGAGAATATTGAAAAGTATCGTCCTGAAGGCTCATTTACTGAAGAAGAAAAGATTGAATTCATTGCCGATCTTACCGGAATCTTTCCACTCTCTTCAGTTATCTCATCAGACATACAGCTCAAGCTCGATGTAAAAGGAGTACCTCCTATTTCTGAATACGATTACGATCTTAAAGTATGTTGGTGTATTCCGCGATCTGTTACCAAGAAAGTTTCTAGAAATGGTAAAAACTTCTATGTGGTTAAAGTTATTGATTCTAATTCGGTAGAGACACAGCTCAGATGTTGGTCTGTGAACCCAAAGAGAGATAAAATCCACATCAATCGTCCTTATGTGATAAAGCCAAAATACAATGAAACTTGGGGCTTTTCCACTTACGGTGCCATCAATGCTTCTTGGGTCCTTTTAGGATAAAAGCTTGACAAAACGACAGAACGTGTTATAATATAAATACGTTAAAAAGAAACAAATGGAGGATGACATGTCAACAGAAGAAGAAAGATGTAACAATCATTGGAATAGCTGTGACAAGATTAGATTCTACAGAAGAGAAGATGCTTATGAGTACGCTGGGTATCTTTTAAAAAAGCGTGGATATTACATGCGAGTGTACTGGGATGGTGATTGCAAATGCTATCACCTTACATCAAACTTTTAAACAAAGGAGGAAAGAATGGATGTAACAAATGAAAATCAAGAGGACACACCGCTTCTAACACATGGAGATCTCGCCATGGCGGCATTTTCCTTATCAGAGCTGTTTAATTATTATTTGGAACAGTACAATGCTGAGGAATATGGAGAATTGGATAAAGAACAAGTAGAAAACATGATGAATAATCTAAGAACTGCTTTTATAAAATTTAATTCTCTTTTAGAAACCCTAAACCCACAAGAGGAACCAAATGAAGAGGGCGATTAGTTTTGACGATGTTCTTCTGGTGCCACAGCTTTCCGAGATCTGCAGCAGAAAGAAAGAAGTGATTCTGGATTCCAATTTAGGAAGTATCAAGACCACAATACCAGTAATTTCCAGCCCAATGGATACTGTGACCGAAGGCGACATGGTTTTTCAAATGGATAATGCTGGTGGGATTGGAATCATTCATCGCTATAGTTCAATCGAACAGCAAACACAGATGGTTTTGGATGTACGCAGTCGAGGTGCCAACAATGTTGGTGTCGCGATAGGCGTCTCCGGAGACTTTATCGAAAGAGCACAAGAAGCGATTAAGTTCGGTGCAAATTTACTGTGTGTTGACATTGCCCATGGGCACCACATCATGATGCAAAATGCTCTTTCTAAACTAAGAAACTCTATTGGATCTTCAATACATGTTATGGCTGGTAATGTTGCCACACTTCATGGCATAAACGACTTAGCAGATTGGGGTGCCGATAGTGTACGAGTGGGAATCGGTGGTGGTTCTATTTGTTCAACAAGAATACAAACGGGACACGGTATGCCAACACTACAATCTATCATTGAATGTGCGCAAACAGATCGAACTGTCAGTATCATAGCCGATGGTGGAATAAGAAACAGCGGAGATGTGTGTAAAGCTTTAGCTGCTGGTGCTGATTTTGTTATGCTTGGATCTATGTTATCTGGTACTGATGAATCGCCCGGCGAAAAGCACTACGACAGTAGGACTGGAAAGTTTTACAAAGCTTATAGAGGCATGGCTTCTGTTGAAGCACAAATTGATTGGAGAGGACACACATCATCTGTAGAGGGTGTTGCATCCACTGTAGATTATAAAGGACCTGTATCTTCTGTGTTAGAAGACGTAATAAGAGGAGTAAGATCCGGCCTGTCCTATTCAGGAACAAAGACAATTTCAGAGTTTCAACACCGAGCAAGGATGATTGAAATAACTTCATCCGGTATGAATGAATCTCGCACTCACATTTTAAATAAACAATAAGGAGATAGAATGAAAGTGAAAATTAAAAAGCTCAGCCCAGATGCTAAGCTTCCAAGATATGCAAAGAAGGGAGATGCCTGTATGGATCTCTACTCTGTGAGCCACACTATTGATAATTATGGTAATGAGGTTCACGACACAGGAATCGCTATGGAGATTCCAGAAGGCCATGTGGGTCTTGTATTTCCAAGATCTTCAATTTCAAAGACAGGGCACACATTGAGAAATTCTGTCGGTGTAATCGATTCTGGATACAGAGGGCCCATTATGCTGAAGTTTGCAGCAACGCACCCCCGAGGGCAAAACTATCTAGCAGGAGACCGAGTAGGCCAGATAATGATTCTGCCGTACCCCGAGATAGAATATGTGGAGGTCAATGAGTTGTCGGATACCGAAAGGGGCTCTGGTGGCTTTGGATCAACGGGCCAGTAACCACTCAGTTACTAGAAAAACTAAACAAAACCCCTTGACAATCAAGGGGTTTTATGTTATATTATTATCACAATCAAGGAGACAACATGAAAAATTATGTTAATACTATCTTTACTATCAAAGATCTAATGAACAGTGCAACCCCACAGGCACTAAAGAATTATAAAGAACTCATTTCTGGTCTTAAAGTTATTGAAAAATATACTAACCCAATTATTACAAACGGAAGAGTTAACCATTATTGGTTCCAAAGTATACTCACAGCGTTGTCCGACGGCCAGCTTGTTGAAGGTGGTCAAGGAAATTCAGACCCAGATATGTTTTGGAATAAAAAAACAATTGAGGTTAAAGGCTGTACAACCGAAGAACTTGATAACCTTGCTCCAATACGAGTTGGGGCCTCTAAATACTTTGCCAGCAATGGAGGAATAAAGCAGCTCAAGGATTCAGATCAGACACTTTCTGAAATGAAGAAGATCATTTTTAAAGACTCATATCATGATGATTATTACATGCTAACGGAGACTTGTGGTTTGGAATCATTATCTCAAGTTCAAAATGTGAGAATTATCTTTGTTTCAACAAAAATGCTGATTGAAAATCTTATTTCAAATTTGGGTCCACACACCCAAGACCTTCATCACCAGTGGGTAACACCTTCCGGCTTAAATAAAAAGAAGAAGATCAATTGGCCTTTCTTGGAAGTCAATACAAAAGAACTAGTAAGGAGTTTACTATGAGCAACAATGTTAAGAAAGGGCACAAGAACAAACAATCTTATGCAAACACAAGAACAACCGGCAAAGAACAATATTATACCGAATCCGCAGTTGTTGATCTTTGTTTATCTGAGGTTCAAAAACACATTGATCTAAATGACAAGGTTATTTTGGAACCTTGTGGAGGAACAGGAGAGTTTATTAAAGGCTTTCAACGACTTGGCATTCAAGATGGCAACATAATTTCTTACGATATTGAACCCAAACACCCAGCTGTTCTTCAAGGAAACTATCTTGAACAAGATATGTCCGATCATAGTGGTCTGGTTTCTATAACCAACCCGCCCTTTGGCAGAGCATCTTCATTAGCTAAGAAATTCTTTAACCACGCAGCAAATCATTGTGATTATATCTGCTATCTTATTCCAAAAGCTTGGAGAAAGTGGTCTACAATGAATTCATTAGATAAAAGATTTCACTTAATCGCTGATATTGAAATGCCAAAGAACTGTTTTTATTTGCCCGAAAGTAAGAAACAGACAAAGAAAGATGTTCTCAACACAGTATTTCAGGTTTGGGAAAAGAGAGAGACTAAAAGAAAGAAAATTGTAATACCGGATAACAAGCTTGTGAAGAAGGTAATTCCAACAATGAAAGTGGTCAAGGATAAAAATGGCAAAGATGCTCGAAGGCCGGACTACATAAGCGGGGTTAACTTTCAAATGATTGTCTTTGGCCATTCATGCGGTAAGTGGAAGGATTTAGATCCGACACAACAATATGATGCGAAGACAACTACAATGTACTTTACCATTGAAAGAGAGGATGTCATAGAGGCAATGAAAGAGATTACTTTTTCTCATCATTTTAATAACGTTTCCTATGTTCAAGCATTATCACTTCAGGAAATAAACTACGAATTAAATCGGTATTTTGATTTACCGAACTTTAACTTTGAGGACTAATTAAAACATGGCAGATTTTGTTAAAAAGAAGGTACAATTTGTTGATACCGATGTTAGACATGCACAACTAAAGATTAAATTAGAAAGGGAATCTATAACCCAAGCAGAATTCTTTAGGGCATGTCTAACCGGTATGATTGAAGAAGATCCGGATTTTATAAAATACGTTAGAAAATACAAAGAGAGCAAAGGCATCGGGCGAAAAAGGGATGCCAAAATTTTAGAAAAAGAAGATAAGGCAAGTGACAATCTTATGGAAAGGTTCGGAATTAAAGATTCAGAGTTGGATAACATTTTTGATATAATAGCCGAAGAACACCCAGATTTATAAACTTTTTGCTTTTTAACTTCTATTTATTGTGTTATAGCATTTTAAGGAGATTATATAATGTCTAAAAAACTTTTATCAGAGGCTCAGATCCGTCGTTTTCAGAGTCTTGCAAGCATCAGTTCCATGAACGAGATGTACTCTTACAACGAAGAGGAAGAAGCCGCTGAAGAGATGGCTGACGAGATGGACATGGAAGACGAAGCACCAGAAGCAGAACTTGCACCTATTGAAGATGCACCAGAAGCTGCCGAGGAAGAAGAGTCTGACGTTGAGATCGAACAAAGCGACATTGATGCAATTGCAGATGCTCTTAGTCTTCTTCAAGACAAGCTCTCTCCTTTGACCGGAGCAGCTTCAGAAGAAGCAGAACCAGCCGACATGGAAATGGCAGATGAAATGCCTGCACCAGAGCTGGATGACATGGAAATGGATGTCTCCGCTGAAGAAGAAGCAGAAGAGGAAATAATGGAAGAAGACATCATTACCGCTGCTCTTCAGGAAGTTGAACTTGAACTTTCAGAAACTGAGATCGTGAATGAAGTTGCCAAGCGTGTTGTACGCCGTATTCTTGAAGCAAAAAATGCAAAAGAATTGCTCGACAAGGCCCTTGGAAACAAGTAATTTAATTTTAAAGACAATGTGATTACATAATGGAGGATGGGTGGTTAAAGCTCATCCTCTTTTTATTTGGAGATAAGTTGACATTTTTATCATTCATTTGTATATTTGGAATTGGCTGGTGTTGTAGCAACATCTTTACCTACATTTTTTCACTAGGGTCTTCTGCTATACTTTTGAAAAGAGTCTTAGCAGAGACTCTTTTGTTTGTAGCAGCAATGGTCCAAGATACTTACGAGCTTCAAGCACTTAAGAGATATGAACTTGAGCGAAGCGGAAAAACAAAAGAGTCTATTGAACTTCAAAGAAAGATCGATGAAAAAGAGATTGAAATTTTTAAAAGAAAGATTGTGCGTACGATAAGGTCTAATTTCCCTAGGGCCTTTTCTAATTTAATAGAGTTTGATAATTGGGAAACATTAATTAAAAACATACAAAAGCAAATAAAATAGGAGGCTAAATGTTTAAAATGATCAGCAAGAAAGACAAGAAGGCAAAGCCGGTTCCAATTAACGAAGCGGATGAAACGGATAATACCGCTAGTGAAGAAGATGCCGAAGCAAAAAGGCAACTTATGGAAATATTAGGCGGAGCAGCCGAAGGCCAAGACCTTAGAACCATGATGTTATATGGTGATGTTAACGAAGAACGAGCCGGAGACATGGTCGCTGGCTTTTTGATGTTACACGGTAGCCGTAAAGAAGGTGAGGATGTCGACAATTCTATTAGATTTTACATCTCAACCTATGGTGGATCAGCAGACGACATGTTTTCACTTTATGATATTATGAGAATGGTTAAGAGAGATTGCGACATTGAAACTATTGGAATGGGCAAGATCATGTCCGCTGGGACCTTAATTTTAGCCTCTGGCACCAAAGGTCGCCGCAAGATCATGAAAAATTGCAGGGTGATGATTCATTCTGTTTCAGCAGGCAATTTAGGAACAATTCATAACTTAGAGAATGAGCTAGAAGAAATACAACACCTGCAAGATATGTATGTAAACGCCCTTGCAGAAGAGACACACATGACCAAGAGACAAATCAGGAAGCTTCTAGATCAAAAAGTCAATGTGTATCTAACAGCAGCTGAAGCCGTTGAATATGGCCTCGCAGACGAAGTTATATAAGGAGTAACAAGATGGACGCAGAATTTTACAATGAAGCCTCAGCGACTCGACTTGGTTGGACACCCGACTGGTTCGGATGCTCTGAGTTTGATGAAGGTTTGACGAAGGCAATTAAAGCTTATCAAAAGAAAATCGGCCTCAAGGCTGACGGTCTTTGTGGTCCCGGAACTTATAGAAGAGTCTGGACTGATAGACAATCTGACATGGAATACCGAAGAGACAACATCCAAGGACATGAGAATACAAGTATCATGTATAACAGTGATTACTTTGACATTGAATGGGATAGAGTATATCTTCCATTTATGTTTGGTGGAATGAAATCCACTAAAGGCTACAAGAAGGTAGTTGAGAAGAGAGACATAAAGAATTTCGTATGTCATTGGGATGTTTGTTTGAATTCAAAATCAACATTCCGAGTTCTTGAAAACCGAGGTCTATCGGTTCATTTTCTGATTGACAACGATGGCTCAATCTATCAGCTGTTGGACATGAATCACATAGCCTATCATGCGGGATCATCCAAGTGGAATACAGCATCAATTGGTGTTGAGATTGCAAACGCTTACTATCCAAAGCATCAAGCTTGGTATGTCAAGCACGGCTTTGAAGAAAGACCAGTTTGGGATAATGCAAAAGTTCATGGTTCCACGCTCAAGCCATTCTTGGGTTTTTATGATGTTCAGCTTGAGGCCCTTAAGGCACTTATGAAAGCAGTCAATAAAGCAGCAGATATTCCCCTGAAAACACCAGATTCAACAACTACTTATAGTACAGCAGTTAGAGGCACCTATAAGGGATTTATCTCTCATTATCATCTTAAAAAGACTAAGATTGACTGTGCCGGACTAGACATCGCTAAGCTTATTGAGGAAATAAAGAATGATTAAGTTAGATAAAAAGACAGTAGATCAACTCATACAAGAGGTTTTAACCGAGGTTGCACAATTACCAGCAGATGGTTATAAAGTCTCCGGAGATCTTCCTTATGTAGTTGGAACAGCAGACACACAACAAAAGCATTTAGATGCTCTCATGAATATTGAAACACCAGAAGATGTACTGAACAACGCTGATTTGAAAGAGCTTACTGACAACCCAGAAGATATAACATTTGATCACATCCGTGCAGTTAGGGGCCTGATAAAAGGCTTCCGTGCTGGCTTTGGCCCAAAGAAGAACCCTAAGTATACCCCAGACAGCCCTGAAGGCATTGAAGCCAAAGCAGCCATTGATGCACTGCTGGCTGTAGAGGACGCATATGGAAGCTATATGCAAAGCTTCAAACAACCAGAAACATCAGTTACTGATCCTGCATTTGCATCCGGAAGAGCAGAGCTTCCAGCAAGTGGAGGAACAGCCCCTTTTCCCGCAGAGCAATTAGCGATTGTACAGAGAGCGATGGAAGGAATAGACTCCGGTGATTTTGAAGGAAGAGTAAGAAGACTCAGCGAAATCTCAACTTTACTTTATGAAGTTAGTATTGATAACAATACCGCGATTGAAAAGTTAAAAGCAAAACCAGTTTCACAAAGTTTGAATGATATAATGTTGGTAGATCTCTTCAACTATATTGTAAAAGACATGGACGCTGGCTCCGGTGGATACTTATTTGAATATTTCCTTTCATTATTGTATGAGGGAAAGGGAGCAGGAAAAGAAACAACAGCAGCCGGAAAGATGGCTGCTACTGACTTTGTAACTAAAGAAGGTGGAAGAGGGAGTGCTAAGTACTATTCTCAAAAAGGAGCGATTAGTCAAAGCCCAAAAGGCTTTCCGATTGGAGAGAGTATAAACTATGTAATTGCGATCAAAAAAGAAGATGAAAGCCAGATTGGCCAAAAAGGTTCTGTCTCAAAAGCAGATCCGGCAAGACTTGTCGCAGTTGATATTTATGTATTTGATGTGACAAGAGAAAACGAAATACTATTCACTTCAAAAGGAATAGATGTTGAAATAAACAAAGCAGGCGAACTTAAGCTAGGAAAGCTTGTTGATGAAAATAGCTTTGTCGGTACCATCCGTCTTTGTGCAAGTCCAACTTCAAGCTTTGAGGATGTCTTAAACGCTGCTATGGAAAATGCCGAGATTGAATTGCAAAACGCTTTTATAGCTATGAAGGATATTTTTGAATCTCTAAACCTCGCAAAGACGGGTGTTAAACAATATATTTCAACCGGTACACTTGAGTTTGGAAACAAAGCGTTTACAGAGATGGCTGAAGCCGAAGAAGAATTTAGGGAACTAGTTCAGGAGCTTTCAGCCGATGTGGGATACGGAAAGCTAGACACTGGAGCAAACTCAAGGATTGTTGCTAAGGAGTCCAAGCTTCAAACTCTTGATAAACTAATTCTTGAAGTTTTAAAAAATAATTCTTGAAGTTTTAAAAAATAATTCTTGACAAATAACCCGTAAGCGGTTATAATATAAGCATAAAGTGTTAACCATGGAGGCCAAATGAACAAACACTACGTGAATGGCTATGAGCTAAGCCAAAAGATTATCGAAGGAGTAGACATCCTTGCTGATAATGTGGGCTCAACCCTCGGACCGAAAGGACGAAATGTGATTTTATTTCACAAGGAACAAAACACTCCTGTTATTACAAAAGACGGAGTAACAATCGCAAAGTTTATTGAACTTGATGATCCAATTCAAAATGTTGGAGCACAGATTGTTAAACAAGCAGCAGAGCAATCTGCAAACACTGCTGGTGATGGAACAACCACAACAACTGTTCTTGCACGAGCAATGATCAAAGGAGCACAGAAGTATATTGCAACTGGTGTATCTCCTATTGAGATTAAACGCGGAATGGATAAGGCATGTGTATTTATTGTTGATAAGCTAAAAGAGCAAGCAAACCCAATCCGATCCAAAGAAGACATCATGCATATCGCAACAATCTCTGCGAATAATGATGAAACAATTGGAAACTTAGTTGCAACTGCTGTCGATTCAGCAGGTAAAGACGGATCTGTGATCATTGAAGAGGCAAGATCAATGAAAACCTCATTGGATCTTATTGAAGGGTTCAGGTTTGATTCTGGTTATGCCGCAACTGCATTTATAACGAATGAACGAACAGGTTGTGTTGATTATGACGACCCTCTGATTCTGGTCACGGATCAGAAGGTTGAATCAGTAGAACAAATTTATCCAACATTAGAGTTAGCAGCGAGGGAGTCCCGACCTTTAATTATCGTGGCCTCCGAAGTGGAAGGGCAAGCCCTCGCTGCCCTTATAATGAATTCTGTTCGTGGAACTATGAAAGTAGCAGCTGTAAAGGCTCCAAGATATGGCGAAGAACGTCGCAGTATACTAAAAGATTTGTGCTTGTCAACCGGAGCCACCCTACTATCAAGGGAAGATGGTTTACAACTAAAAGATGTTAAATTAGGGCACTTTGGACAGTCTAAATCGGTATCTATCAGCAAGGGCTGGACTACTATAGTTGGAGGCAAAGCAGATCATGATGAAATCGACAAAAAGATCGAAGCGATCAAGACAGAAATTACACAGACGGATTCTCTTAAGGAGTGTGAACGCTTACAAGAGAGAATTACTCGTCTTGCATCTGGGGTTGCTGTCATACGAGTCGGCGCTGCTTCTCAAATTGAGATGATTGAAAAGAAACATCGGGTTGAAGATGCCCTTGAAGCTGTCCGTTCTGCGCAAGAGATGGGTGTTATTGCTGGTGGTGGATCTGCCCTTGCTAAGATAAGCAAAAGCAATCTTCTTATCGGGGCACAAAACGTACAGCAGCTTGGCATTGATTTGGTACTTGATGCATGCAAATCACCATTAAGACAAATGTGTGAAAATGCCGGCGAACCCTATCAAATCATTCAAAATAATGTTGAAAATTCAAATGAAAATGAAGGATACAACTTTATGAATGGCAAGATAGAAAATCTTATAGAAACAGGTGTCATAGATCCGGTTAAAGTGACAATTTCTGCGATTGAAAACGCTGTATCTGTTTCCTCGACACTAATTACCACCAACTACGCAATAGTTAAAGATTAGAGTCTAATTAAACAACGAGGTGCAGCATGACAGAAGAACAGCTACAAAATCTAACTACTGCCATTTTGGAGATGAAACACAACTTAGAAAGAATGGCAGAAAAACAATCAGAAATGGTTGATGATGTTAAACAAATTAAAAAAGCCGTATATGATCCCGAACAGGGTCTTTATGCTCGTTTGAAAGCTTTAGAGCAGTGGAAAGGCGCCACAACTAAAATTATGTGGGTAATTATGACCTCGATTGTTGGTCTTCTTACCTCAACATTTTATCAAAGCTTTCTCTCTTAACAAAACAAAATAGGAGGTTTTATGAGAGTTAGAATTAATTATGCCGTTGAGGTGGAAGAAGTATTACAAGAGGTTGAAAGGATCGTTCAAGCTTCAAGCAAGAGATTACGAAGCAAAATCAACAAGCTTGACCAAAGCTGTGCCGGATTACAAGATGAAGACACAGAAGAAGCAATTGAAGATATTATTTCATTAAGAAAGGAGTTGGCTAGACATGACCAAGCACTCGACGATTGCTACGCAATCTTACAGGGGTATATCGGACTACTTGATAGTAGCCTTCAACCAAACAACCCAGAAGAAGGAGATAGCGATGAGCCACCGCAGACTAAAGACGGGTGATCTCGTGCATGTCCCATCAGATGTTTATCGTTTTAAGAAAGAAGACCTACAATTGGACTTCTTTTCTTCTATAAAAGTTACTGATGTGCCCATGCTTGGATTATTTCGAAAGTATTTGAGTGAAAAACAGTGTTTGATTACATTCGCTGACGGTGAGTGGATTCTTCCAATTCGCTATGTATATGAAATACAAAAGGAGAGTTACTGTGCTTGAGCTAATAACAGTTTATAGTGAACAAAAACAATATTATCTTAGTAAGATCGTTGTTAACCCAAACTTTATTTCTTTAATAAAGCCCTTTGGCGAATACGACAACGCTCTGAGGGAAGGAAAGATGAATCTGGACTTTGATGAGTCAGTTCGTTTTTCTGAGATAACAATGTCTGGAAGGGGTGGTTTTGAAAAATACATTGTCGTTGGATCGCCAATGCAAATTAAAGAAAAGCTCAATAGAGGCAAAATACAACTATTAAAGGATTAGGAGAATACAATGATTTGGTTATTATCTATGGCTTTCGCCTCACAACTAGCAGTCCCAGAGACTTCTTATACTGGAGCCACAATACTTGAGGGGGATGTTGATGTTACATTTGATCACATCTATAACATTAATTACGAAGCAGACACAGAGACTTATGCTTTCTTTGAAGGCAATACTCTTTATGTTGGCAACTCCGATGAATATGGAAACTCCGTTGATGGAATCATTGAGTTCTTCTGGTTTCAATCTTCAATTGATAGAGGATCTGACTTCTATGTAGCGGTTGTAAAAACTAGAGCAACTCCCGGAAGAGATTGTCCCGCTTGGCAAAGCCTTTGGTTGTCCCGAGACTGCGAACTGTGGGCTGATGACTTGCAAGACTGGGGAGAACACCCTGTTCTCTCAGTAGAGGCAGTAACCGATGTCACAAGAGAAGCTGGTGCTTTCCGATGGGATTGGGCTGTTCCTTTTGAGAACTATGGCATCGATGCTTACGGACAGATCACACTCTCTAACCAGTATGGTATCGGCTTAAATGCTGAAGGTGCCGTTATGGCACACGGAGAGATTCCTCTAGACGAAAGTGGAAACGTTCAGGCTGCTGGAAATGTACAAACCAAAGGCTTTGTCAACAGTGACTACATGGTTCAAACACAATACGAAGTAACCCTATACGAATGGGATGTCTTTGTGAATGGTCGTGCTGATTTGATGGCATGGGATACCTATTTAAATCTAGGAGTGAGAGCAAACCAATCGGCTTACCACGAATACTTCATAAGTATCCAAGTGGAAGAAGGAGAAACCTTTATGCTTGATGAGCTAAACTTCTCTTCAAATTTTGACACTGGGGACATCAACCCGTTTGCCTCAGAGATTGGCTTATCCGTTCAGAATATAGAAATCTCCGCTCCATTTTGGGAACCTGAAGAAGACTATGAAGAAGGGTGGAACTACGATGATGAAGAAGAAAACACTGAACCGGTTGAAATCCCTGTTGAAGATGAGGACACCGGCATCGCCGAAGAACCACTAGAAGAAACTGAGGAAGCCGAAGAAGAGATGCCATCAATTAAAGAAAGACCAGCAGTAGTCAATAGTGGATGTAATACATCTACTGGATGGATTTGGGCTTGGGTGTTTGGTTTGATTGGTATGGCTCAAAGGAGAACAAGGTGATAACAGCAATGGGCGATGTTATGCGAGAAGCATATAAAAGAGGTTGGATAACAACTAGAGATGGAAACATAAGTCTTAGGAGAACAGACTCCGACATTATGTACATAACTCCAAGCGGTTGGAGAAAAACAATAATTCACCCTGAGCATATGTTGAAGTGTAAGCTAAATCCAAATAACCCCGAAGAGCCAATCTACACGATCAATGATTCTGGTAAAAGCAAACCATCAGGTGAATTAGAGATGCATTATCTACTACAAAAAGATGCGACATCAACTCAAGCAGTGGTACATCTACATCCGACACACATAGTCGCTGCTCTCTTTGCTGGTTGGGATTTGCAAGCCTTGGCAGAACAGTTCCCCGAGGTTAGTCGTTATACCGTTGTCGGACCATCAGTCCCCGCATTGCCAGTTACTTCAAAGGTTTTAGCCAGTGCGACTTATCATGCCATGGTGCAAGATGGAGAAAGACTTTATGATATTGTAGGCCAAACAGCTCATGGAGTCTGTGCGGTCGCAGCTAATCCATGGGATGCATTTGAACACATTGAAAGACTTGAACACATTTGTCAAATAGCTCTGGCTTCAGGAAAGGATCCTGAGTCCATTGTTATAAGCGAGATCTAAAAGAACATCATCATCATAGATCTTATAGCATTCCAAGGCCATTCGCAACTCAAACATCATGTCTCCGTTACAATAAGGCTTATAGATGTCTTCAATGTTGTCGGTACCAATGCCAACAGTTAAACCCCATTCCAACATTTCGTCAATTGGCGTCATTGAGTTGTGAGTGGGGCTTAGTCGTTCTGTTCGTTGGTGATCAATCCATGCCGATGGGCAGGAGATGAACTGAAGTCCAGCATCTTTAGATAGTTCATAGACATAGTCTCTGTATGTCTTAGAGTGACATGCAAGAGAAATAGAGTGTACAGCAACAACCTGACCTTGGAGGCCATACTTGATTGTTCTATGAGCAAGCCACTCAGTCTCTTGTTCCTCATCAGTATTCAGCTGATCTACATGAACATGAACCTTCTTCCCAGTCTCTTGTGCTGCTCTAAAGAGAATGTCCAAGTGTCGCTCAGGGTCTTCATCTGACTTTGGAAGCCCTCCGAGGAAATCCAAGTTTTCTATATTGTTTTCAAATAGAGCAAGGTTCTCCGGTGTAAACCCACCAACGGTTTGGTTTCCAATGTGTAGATCCACACCATGGTCTTTAAGTACCTCTTTGGCTCTTAACGCCCCATGTAGTGCTTTAGCGTGTATGGTGCTATCAAGATCAATGAAAGAGATTATCGTATTGGTGTTGTATTCTTTCTGCTTAAGGCATGCCGCTAGGATGTTTGTATAGTAATTGTACTGAGACAGGCTTCTTTTAACTTCATTTACAAGTACCCATTTCTTCTCTAGGTGTTTTTTGATGTGATTTTTGTCTGTGAATTGAACTGTTCCTGCTCTATCAATATGAGCATGACAATTTATAAATCCATTGTTCAATTTTGATTTAAACTGTATGAGAGACATCGATAGTAAATAGCTGCCAAATCAAAAACCGCAGGAGATTCTAAAAGGCCGCCCCTAATTACTTATGGAGGGTCAGCGTTATGATTTGGTTTTTTTTAACGCTATTAGCGTGTCAGGTTTTTTATTACGAGGATGAAACTACCAAAGATTTAGAAATAGCAAAAGTTGCAAGTTCTTATAACAGTGGAATCAATGCAGCAGCCGGTTCCTCAGTTAGAATCGACGTTTATGCCGGAGGTCACAAATCAGGACATGGTTCTGGGAATTTATTTAAAATTGGTACCAAACGATTTGTTATAACTGCTGCTCATGTTATAGAAGACAGTGAAGCAGTTGTTATCCGAGAGAAAAATAAAAACCTAATACCAGCAGATGTTGTATGGGCAAATTTACACAATGACATAGCGGTGTTATTACCACTGGATGATTTTGAATCAACCAAGGCGATTTCGTATGTTAACAACAGAAAAAGAAACCTAGACGGAGAAAAACTCTATCATCACGCATACCCAAGTGAATATGATGGCTTATTGGTTGAGTCTTTTGTGTCAAAATCAGGATACTTTAATATAATTGTGCAGTCTCAAGCATGGTTTGGTTCGAGTGGCTCTGTGGCATTTGACACCCGAGGCAGAGCAATTGGTATTGTACATGCTATTAATGTTGAAATGAATCCGGCCACTAACTTGCCGGATTTTATGGAAAGCATGGTCTTTATCAACAGGCTTTTTGACTTAAGTAGAAAAGACATTTTGGGGATCTTGAAGGATGGAAATTCTAAAAGTCGGGACCCTAATTGAAGATAACGGCAAGTTGGGAATCATTGCTCGGGTGATCCGAATGGGCCGTATAGAATTCAATAATGAATTGCTAAGTTGGAGGGATAACTATGAAATCCACTACTTAGACGGGATGGTAACGGTCATTGGTGTCAAAGCGTTCCAAAGATTGGTTAACGAAGACAAGATTCAAATCATTCTTGAGCCTTCTACGGTACTACTACCCCCCTCCTCATCGCCTACCGGAGGGGTGGCATGAGGTGTAGGAACTATCATGAGTATGAGGAAAAGATAAGAAAGTTACCCCTTCCGGAATCCATGGAAGAAAAGATTGTCTATTTTCTATGGCTTGATGACCAAGTTATGGAACTGTGGGCAGAGTATCTAACCATGAAGTGTCAAGCTAATAATCTCACACCGATTGATCTATCCTTAAATGATAAAATGAACGATAAAATAGAATTGATTGAATATTTTGAAATGTATTTAGATGCAATACGTCTGCACATCACTTATAATCAGATTGATGAGTGGGTTACACTTCACGATCATTCAAAAAAATTCATTTATAATCGCTTTTAGCTTGACAAACCTTCTGAGTGTGTTATAGTTATATTAAGAACAATGACAAAAAACAAAAGAAATTATAAGAGTGTCAACGAGATGATTAATCGCATTTTGTTCATCAAAGGTTGGAAGCGTAATGGCCAACCAACACAGGGCTGGCTGGTAATGCCACCAGAAACAGGTGATCCCAAGGTCACTAGATCTTCCAAGAGAAAAAAAATGAAGCTTAAACTTAACGATGCAATGCGACCATTAAATAAATTGAAGCTTAAAGCTGACAATACAATAGTATTACCATCCTTGGGAGATTTGGTAACACACAGGGAACATCCCCTTGGCATCGGATTAGTAGTAGAAAAACACCCAGTACAAAGAGCGTTCCGAGTACAGTGGCTAGACAATCCCAAACTAAATCTCTTTATTGATGAAAGAGTTTTGTTCCCTATAAATAAGGAACGCACATATGAGAGTGACGATTTATGATCTTTCGGACATAAACTGTCCTTGATGATACTGAGCCGGCTTGATACAATGTTAATGAAACCGAAGGAAACACTATGAGATTTGAAACTGGCGATTTGGTTCTGTTCTATTTTGATGATGAGCATGATCCTCTTAACATTGGTCTTGTCAATAGCAAGTTCGGCCACGATTTGTATGAGATCTTGTGGTCAAATGGTAACATGACCGTTGTTCACAAGAACCGTTTAATAAAAGTGGACAAAAAATGCCCTTGAAGCTTTAGAATAACAGATTATGATTTAAAAGTCAAATAAAAATGGAGAAAAAATTATGATAAGAACAAAATTAAGTGTAGGTGATCTTATAAATGTGACCACTAGTGGCAAATGCTTTCTGATAACAGGGCAAAACGCAAGGGGTTTCCTTTGCCGACTCTCTTCCGGCAACAGATCTAGACTCATACCTTATAGTGAGTGTATGAAGAGATATAATACTGGGATTTGGATGAAATCCGATCAATATCCGGAGGAAGCATGCAAGTAGGTGACTTGGTGCAATGGCACAACAAACCCCACTTATGGGCTATTGTTTTAGATACAAGTCGAAAGCTATCTGGTAAGAAGGGTTGTATTAAAATCATGTGGATAAAAAACAAAGAAGGGTTTGAAATAACCAGTGCTTTTTGGGCTCATGAAAGTAACATAGTTCCACTTAAGACAGGAGCCGCTGATGAATGAGATTTCAACAGGTGACTTGGTGTCAATAAAACATTATGGAATTAAAGGTATGTTTCTGGTATTGGAAACAGATTGGAGTGATGAAGATGGCTGGTTGGCAAGATTATTAAAAGTTGGCACAGCTGTAGACATTCGTGGATGGATGTCTGTGGGATTGTTGGAGAAAGTTGGACAAAAAATGACCGAGACAGATGCAACAAACAGGCTATAATGTAGTTATACTTAAAAGGAGATAAAATGGCTATCAATGCAAGAAAATATAAAAGAACAGTCAGCTGTAGCTACTGTAGGCAACTAGGACACACAGTTACTGGTTGTGCTCGCATCCCAGTAGATGGTGCACTAGCAGAGAAAAAAGAGGATGCTGGTCAAGCACTCAACTATGTAGAAAACTATGCTCTGCAAAGATGGAGAAAAAATCAAGAAATAAAAGAAAATCGTTTAAAAGCCCGACCTACACCAAAGCCCAGAAAATGTGGTTTTTGTTTGTTAGAGGGACATACCCGAAGACACTGCCAAACTTTGGATGACACTAGAAAAATTTTGTTGCGTGCCAATAGAGTATGGCGAACCCTCTGGACAGAAGCATCTATAAAATATGGATTTGCTCCTGCCTCTTTGATAAAGGTCAAAAACAGCAGCTTTTATTCCAGCCGCAGAGCCGAGGTTCCTAGGGAGTGGATCGGCTTGGTTGGCAATCAGGTGCCGGATAACCTGTCTGTTTTTGCTATAGCAAATGACTACGACATGAGGCAGGAAATTATTATTCCTTTAGCCTCCGGAGCAGAGCCCAGCTTGAGGATAAAAGAATTTTTAGGAAATCATGAGCTAGGTACATTCTTGTCCGCTGGGTATTCATGGGGATATGTTGATAACATTGAGGTTTTATCTCAAAGTACTTACCAATATCCTGTCGAATGGATTGAAGCTCCTCCCAAGGATTTAGAATATGTATTGAGAAGGTGGAACAGCGAACGGCTCCAGCGTTTTATGACCAAAGTGGAACAGTTTGGTGTCTATGCTGCCACTCATTGGGGAATAAGCTAAATGAAAAAACCAGCACCCTATCCCTTTACAGAAGGTTGGGACATTGATTACACCAAACGATGGGGCCATTTAAAAGTAGGAGCACTAGTCTGGATCAAGAGTGGCACTTGGGACTTGCCGAAATATGGAACTATGGCACTCGTAGCAGGAAAGACTGATATAAATGGAGATGTTTATGTGATTTGCATCGGTGGTCGTGAGTTTTGGCTATCGGCAGATGTCCGAGTTTATACAATCCAAGAGGCTCGTTGGTATGGCTGGTGCAAATAGGTAGTCTCATTAAGTGGACACCGTATGTCATAGACATGCGAGACTTTTATGGTGTTATCATAAAATTAGAAGGTGGAATAGTTGTTATTCACTGGAATGATGGTGAGGTTTCTAGCCTCCGAGAGAAGTCTTTTTGGCAAGCAGTGATGGATGGAAGGTGTGAGGTGTTATGCGAGTAGGTTCTTTATGTAAAGTAGTAAACAATGCCTATCACATTTGGGACGCTGGGCATGTATTAGAGGACGGCACGCTGGTGATTGTATTGACCCACACTGGTGCTACCCCCCTGTATGTTATCGTGTTTAATATTGCGGATGGGCGAAGGTACCACCTAAGCAAAAGTGAATTGGAGGTGTTATGCGAGTAGGAGATTTAGTGTGGGCTTGCACAAGTGGTGTTATTACACGACCACCTGTGTTAGCTATTATTGTTCGCTTCCATGCGAACCACAAAGTATGCTATGTAAATTTTGTGGATAGTGGAAGCGAACATAAGTGGAAAGTGGATAATCTGAGGGAGGTACTATGCGAGTAGGAGCATTAGTAAAAAACGAAGAGTATGGCACGCTCGGTGTGGTTACGGAAACAGGAGATGTTTGGGCTTATGTCACATGGCTTACCATGCCCGATCTAGATCCTATTTGGTATATAATTGATTTGGAGGTACTATGCGAATAGGAGATTTGATAACTGTAAGCCCTAAGTGGGGCTTCTGCTATCCAGAGCTTGTAGGTAAGCTTGGGCTTGTGACAAACATAATCGGAGGCCCTAGAGTGCTAGTGCAATTCATGGTAGGTAATCACTATCGGATCATAAGCGGCCACCACCTCCAGATAGTAGCGGACAAAAATTGACCAAGACAAACCAGAAGAATAGGTTATAATTTAAACATAACGAGGAGATAATATGCAAGTAGGTTCATTAGTAAGACATAAGGACTATGGCGACATTGGAGTTGTAACCTACATCGGAGAGTGGAAGCTCACCTTTATCCTCACCGATGGCTCTAAGTGGGTTACATATCATAACAGAGTGGAGATATTATGCAAATAAAGATAGGTGATCTAATTACGACAACTTGTAGTACTTATATCGGACTTGTAGAGGGTTTTGATTTAGATCTGTGGGAGGTTTATATTCGCTGGGCAGACGACTCAGATGGTATGAGCTGGTCGTGTGAAAGCCCAGTCAGTATTTTAGTTTTTAAAGAAGGCAATTGGTACAAAGGAGAGACATTGTGGAAATAATGTTTAAAATTGGAGATCTTGTAGCTATGCGAGGAGTGTGGGGTTCACAGGTGCCTTGGATGGTTGGCATCGTTCTAAAGGCAAATGAGAACGGCACATGTCATGTACAATGGAGCCTAGGCCCGAGCAGCTTTACTGAATGGGTTCATGAAAATAGACTGTTTCCCTATAAGGTAGTCGCCTCGCTGATTGAGATGAACCGGACAATAAATGACCAAGACAAACCAGAAGAATAGGTTATAATATCTACATCAACAACAAAGAGGTTTTTAGATGTATACAGATTTTAAGGTTGGAGACTTGGTTAGAGGCATACATGAAGATTTTGTCGGTATGGTTATAGATTTTAGAAATGCATGGACAGGCTCAGAGGTTACGGTGTTGTTATTGAACCCTCAGCTACAGCGTGTTCGTGTAGCCTATATATTTGAGGTAGAACTATTATGCAAGTAGGTGATTTAGTAATACATTTCGGTAAAGAGTGTGGTATCATTATTCGTTTTCGGTCTTGCAAATGGGATGGGGACACAGCAGATGTTCTCTTCAAGGATGGCGAGTATCAAGTAGAATGTGCAGATTTGGAGGTATTATGCAAGTAGGTGATTTAGTAACCAGCAAATGGATGGATGGTACGATTGGTGTCCTTGTGGATAAACATGATGAATACCGAAATGAAGAGGGTCATTGGGTTGCATGGGAAATCCTATGGATAAGCTCCAACCCTGTAATGACACATACAGTAGAGGACGAGGAAGATTTGGAGCTAATATGCAAGTAGGAGACTTAGTGGAATACACCAGCAAAGCCTTCTTTCCAGAAGATCCACCAGAGAAATTTCTTGGTCTTGTTGTCAAGCTTGGTCTGAGCAGCGGGAAGCAGACAGTAAAGATTTTATGGTGCTTCAGCGATGAAGACAAGGAACATTATGATAAAACATCATGGCTCCATGAGCACGAGGTGAAGCTGATTGCAAAACGGACAGAAAATGACCAAGACAAAGCTAACGAATAGGTTATATTATATACATCAACGGAGGGAACCATGAGTAACAACGGTTTTAAGATTGGCGATTTAGTGTGTGTAAAGATACTATCCACCCACCCCGAGCTTGGCTTGGTGGTCGGGTTCCTAGAAGACCGATCCGATGGAGCAGTAGTACTACTACAGGAGGGGTGGGCAGCGGATGATCCGCCAACACGAGCCTTTATTCCATTTCACAGGATGGAACTCGTTTCACCATCAAAGGAGATAACAGATGAAGATAGGTGATTTAGTTGTCTGGTGGAGTCCAGACCCTCGGTTCGGTGGAGCGAAGCTCGGACTGATTGTTGAAGAAGAACAATACGAAACCGTTGTAATAATAAAGCTGGTGAGTGGCGAACAAAGAGTAGTGAAAAAAAATCAATTGAGGAAAGCAGATGAAGATAGGTGATTTATTACACTGGCACGATAAGCCGGACATGTTAGCGATTTGCATAGGGCTCCCCAGACCCGACATTGTTAGGGCTCTATGGCTGAAGGCACCAGCCTCAGCGGAACAAGGAAAGTCGTTTGATGCATACAGATTTAACTTTAAGAAAGTGAAGATAAAATGAAAACTAATGTAGGAAACTTATTTAGACTAAATAATAGAAACTCTGGGTTGATAGTGCTAACCCAAGTGCATAAGGACGGCATAGAATTCATGTGGATTGACAGCGGATTGAAAGGTCGTACGAGCCGAAGGATCATGTTAGCATGGCATAGGGCCGGTGACCTCACACCAGTAGTGGTCAAAAAATGACCGAGACAAAAATAAAGAATAGGTTATAATACTAACATCAACAACAGAGAGATAACAGATGAAGATAGGTGATATAGTAAAGATGAACACAGAACTCTTTCGGGACGCAGCAGGAGAGATAGATGACCGCCTCCTATTTCTTGAAAGCTGGATAGGCATCGTAACAGCAGTTCTAGAGCCAATAGACGATGAGCCAATGGTGATGGTTCAATGGTCACATTTAGCTAAACCAAACCCGCGTCTGGTGAGTCATCTAAAGAATGCAAATCCGAAATGGGATAGGTCATGCAGATAGGAACTTTAGTTAAGTGGACAGAGACAGATGATGTGGTTTTCTTTGGTATCGTCACAAAGATTGAAGAAACCAGAACCTTTATCATGTGGTCTGATGGGCTTGAGATCGACTACGATTTCACATCCCCCCAATGGGCAGAGAACCAGTTGGAGATAATATGCGAGTAGGTAGCATTGTTAAATGGAAAGAAGACAATGGTCAAGAGTATCTAGGCCTGATAACATATATAGATGAGCATAGTATTGCTATCGCATGGGCTGATGGTGATGAGAACGACTATTCAATAGCCAGAGTTAAACAAAGCTATCACTTGGAGGTATTATGCAAGTAGGTGATTTAGTACATTGGGATCACCGGACTCTAAGCAGCCCTAAAGAGATTTGGGTCATAACCAAAGTGGGCATGCTACCCACCCGCAGAGTAACCTCATTCCTGATAAAAAGCTCTCGGACAGGCAATTGCATAAGAGCTAATCCCAACAAACTAAGAAAGATTGAAACGGACAAAAAATGACCGAGACAAATCTTTCCAACAGATTATAATGTAAATATAACGAAGGAGGTCACTATGAAAGTCGGTGATTTGGTAAGATGGACTTATATAAGCGAAGAGGATGAGGGTCTACTCTCACAGGGAAAACCACCTCTGGAGTACGGACATATAGGTATAGTCACTCATACTGAGCCGTTGAGATTTGTGATCTTTTGGGCTATGGACAATGCAAGCTCAGGCTATATGTGTCATGATGAGTCGCTTACTGAGTGCTTGGAGGTAATATGCGGATAGAGATAGGAGACTTGGTGAGGCATACCACATACAACAGTATAGGTATTGTTTTAACTGCTGCTAGCTACCGTAGGCAGAGAGAGATAGTTTGGCTTGATGGTACAATAACAATGGTAAAGAGCCATAGATTGGAGGTAATATGCAAGTAGGTGACTTGGTATATGTCAAGGCAAACAGCAACTTGAAACTTAAAAAAAACAACCAGCTGTGGATTGTGATAGATATAGTGCCTCATAGCCATGCTATATATCCTATAAAGATTAAGAACATTAAACATGGAAATGTGTGCTGCTATCAGGAACATATGTTACTCAAAGTAGAAACGGAGGCAATATAATGGAACATCTTCTAAACTGTCATGGTGAATGGACATGGCTTCTCACCCTGCTGGACTCCTACCCCGCCCTGCGGTTATGGGCAATGAGCTATGTAAGCGGTCAAAAAATGACCGAGACAAAATCCAAAGAACCCGATACAATACAGTAATAACAACCAAGAGGTGAAAGGTGAATAAACTTTACACGATAAATGGCTTTACCGTTGGCGAGCTAGTAACATATACAGCCAGATACCAAGCCCACAGTGGAGGTGAAGATCCAGATAGGGAGCTTCTCTGCGTAATCACTAGAAAATACAAGAATTCACAATACTTGCAGATTATGTCGGTAGAGACTGGCATAAAGTATAGCACCACAGCCGGATGGCTAAGGAAGATAGAAGATGAAAGTAGGAACTTTGTATAAGGTAATAAGAAACGGACACACCTATCCACAAGTGGGTGATATAGTAGTGTTCCTAGGAAAGAATACAGGAAACAGACTGATAACAGGTCTTAATCTGAGGACAGGCATAGAACATCATTATTTCATGGAGAACTTGGAGGCATTATGCAAGTAGGTGATTTAGTTAAAGTAAAAGACAGTGCGGCATATGGAAATGCCTATATGCAACAGATAGCGGGTTGGATGGCTCTGTTTATTGAGCACGATGGGTTGTGGATGACAATCGTAACACAAGGAAAGACTTGGCAAGTGTGCCCAAGTGATGTGGAGGTGCTATGCAAGTAGGAAACTTTAAAGTAGGGGATCTTTATATGTATGGGAACGCTGTGGTGGTAATCACTAATGCCGACCCCATGTGGCGTAGCTGGATACCTGTCTTGTCCTTATCAACAGGCTTCAGATTTCAGTGTCAACACCATGAACTGAGGCCCATAGAACAACCGGACAAATAATGTCCTTGATTTATTTTCACAACAGATTACATTATAAACATCAACAACAGAGAGGTTAGAATGAAAGTAGGAGATTTAGTAAGATTAAACCCAGAAGATACATGGGTCTTTGACAATCCAGAACAGCTTGAATGGCGAGGAGTCCTCACATGGATTGATCCGGATACATTGGACTGCTTGGTTCATTGGTCACATCAAGACTCTCCATGCGAAGAATATCATGACTATCTGGAGCTGGTATGTACGAGTTAGGAGATTTAGTGTCTTATAGATGGAATGATGGCTTTGTTGGTCTTGTTGTTAAGATACTGCCCAAGCAGCTCTATCTAGTAGATTGGGTACACCACAGTAAGATGAGACAACATACGAGCCGCATGCGAGAAGACCAGCTTAGCCTAAATAAACAAAAAAAATACTTGACACACTAACGAAACAGGTTATATTACTTACATCAAACAAGGAGAAACAGTGACAAAACCGAACTATACAGAAGCCTTCAAAGAGGGTTTATCGTTCATCCGCAGAGCGTGGATAGGTAGAACAGAAGAGTGGATAGGGGCGTTAGAAGATTTCTATCCCGCTCTTGGAAGAGCAAACTTTAGTAACCGGCATCTAGAGTCCTACCTCCGAGCAGCGGCTCGGGGCGAAGCCCATCTGCCCAGCGGCCTAAAGGTTATTGAAAACCAAGGAAGACTAACAATCAGAGTAACCAAGGAGGGCTAACATGGCTTATGAAATGAACTGGAACCCAAAGGATAAGATGCCTGAAGAAGAGGCCATCGCTTTCTTGACAGAGCAAGTGACAGAAATCACTGAGAACGCCTTTCATGTTAAGAAAGAGTCTGATGATGGTGGTACTACCCTATCTGTCTACATAGAGATGAATGACGACCTCACTAGAGGCTATGAAACCCATCCAGCACACTTTGAAGAGCTTAGAGGTTGGAGGGTGGTATGGGTAAACTGTCCGCCACGATACACAAACCGTTGGAGAAACAAATGAATATCATGGAGAAAATGAGATACATGCCGCTAGAAGGAGATGTTCTTCTATACAATGATGGTACCTACATGGAAATCATAGAGTATAAAAAGGGTACCGATGTTAAAGTCAAGTGGCATTCTGCCGGAGCAGAGCCAAGCGAGATTAAGAAGCACATACCCGAGCTTAGAACAGAGCTTATATCTGGGAAGCTACATCTATGCAGGAAGGAAGAAGGCAATGAAGATGGTTAAACTCTATCCATACAATGGTAGTATCCGAGCCCACATCAAGCATGGGGGAAAGTTTTATGTTATAAGTGATGATGGCTATGGAACCATGATCTTCAAAGCAGATAAAAATGGACTTATTGTTGATTGGTTTGAGGTCGGTGGCTGGAATGGGCTCATGATAGGAGAAATTTTAGCCTCTCCGCAAGCCTTTGAAGACTTTTGGACAAAATCTGTCCAAGACAAAAAAGATAAATAAGTTATATTGATAGAAACCGAAACGGAGATAAGCATGAAATGGCAACGAAAGAAAGGTACCTTCAAAACAAGAATAGGTACAAGCTTTGAAGAAACTAAGTTTCAAGATGCTGAGGGTACATTCTATGTAAAGTTTCCCTTCATCATACATAGAAGCACTCATTCACAAAGATATTGGGTAGTAACTCACCTAGCTTCAGGATGTTCAGTGGGGCCTAATGTAAAGCTTCTTAAGAATGCAAAGATAATGGGAGATGAGCTTCATAGCCATCCCTGCTTCCAGCTACCTTCACCTACTCTTTTGATGGAACAGGCAAGAAGAGATGGTTCAATAGCAGAGATACAGAAGACTATCAATAAATATACAAGCATGCATTAAACCGGACATTTTTTGTCCTTTACATTATTTCAGAACTTGTTATAGTATAAGTATAACATAAAAACAGGAGCTTAACATGAGCGATAACGAAACAACAGAGACTACAGAAGAGACAGCAGCAAATAAGCCAAAGGTCAAGTTTGACCTTGATTTGCACACTTACAGGCTCTTGACCTCCGAGCCATTCTTTGCAGCCTTATCTCGCAGAATACACAAAATCCAGACCAATGCCATACCCACAGCTGGTGTATGCATGAACAAAGAGACTGCTAACTTTGAGATGCTATACAACCCAGAGTTTTTCTTGGGTCTAACCGATGTGCAGAGGCTCGGTGTCCTTAAGCATGAGTTTTACCACATCATCTTTGAGCATGTCACTGGCCGGCTACCACCAGAGGGTATGTCCAAGATGTGGAATATAGCTACAGATTTGGCTATCAACTCTCACATTATGGATGAACTACCCGAAGGTGGGTGCATCCCTACCCGAGGCCCGTTTGAGTCATACCCTGCTGGTATGGCTGCGGAATGGTACTACTCCAAGCTACAACAAGACAAAGAGAATGGAGAAGGGCCCTTTGAACAAGGCGAAGGCCAAGGCCAAGGTGACCCAGACTCTTTTGATGACCATGAGGGTTGGGGTGATGCTGATAGCGAAACGAGAGCAATGGCTAAAGAGCGTATGCGACAGGCTGTTGAAGATGCCGTTAAAGAGGTAAGCCAGAAAGGACAAGGTTGGGGTTCCGTTGGTGCTGACATGCGAAAGCAAATCATGGACATGGTAACTCCGAAAGTTAACTGGCGGTCAGTGTTACGATATTTCATCCGAACCAGCCAGCGAGCTAACAAGCGTTCGACTGTCCGTAGGATTAACCCTCGCTATCCTTATATCCATGCCGGAAAGAAGGTCAACCGTACGGCAAAGATCGCCATCTCTATTGACCAATCAGGCTCGGTATCAGACTCTATGCTAGCGGCCTTCTTTGCAGAGCTACAAGGACTTGCTAAGTATGCGGAGTTTACCGTTATTCCCTTTGATACTGATGTTCAGGAAGCAGAGGTTTATGTATGGAAGAAAGGCCAGCGAAAGATCTGGGAACGAGTGAGCTGTGGTGGTACTTGCTTTAATGCACCAACCGAATATGTCAACAAGCGAGGTGATTTTGATGGTCATATCATCCTTACGGACATGGAGGCCCCACGCCCTATTCCTAGCAAGTGCCAAAGAATGTGGATGACAACCCCTGAGCATGCCACCCGCCCTTACTTTCAAACAAATGAAAAGGTGATCGCCATAGACAAGTAGGGTGTTTTATACCCTCCTCTTCTCTGATAGGGAGGTATTTATTGTAACCTGAGAGCACTATGCGAGATTTCCTTAAAGTCATCCGAGTTATTGAAACGGACAATGCCGGCTACTTACTTTTAAAGTCGCTATTGCCAGAGGATGCCATTGAGTGGGCTCGGAATACCGGTGACTTGGTTATGGTAAAGCTCAAAGATGATGTAGACCCTAAGTATGTAGCGGATGCCGTTAATAAGATTTATTATTCACTCAACAGATAGGCATCAAACAACCGGACATATTCTGTCCACGACAATAACCACCACTATGTTATAATACCTTTGTAAACAGCAAACTTTCCTCCTCCTACTACGGAGGAGGGGTAGGAGAGGGAGAACACCCATCGCCCTCATAAAGTTTTAACAATCTTAAACAATCTAGACAATAAGAGGCAATAATGAGCGATACATCTAATCCCAAAGTAGGAAACTTTAAAGTAGGGGACTTAGTGACACTTTCAGCTTACAGAAGGTCAACATACCAGAACAGCCTTGAAAGCCGAGCAGAAGAAACAGAAGGAACAGAGTTATTAGGTCTTGTTCACCAAATAACGACAGGCAGATACCCGATACATGTTAAGTGGGTTCGCCGTCAGGTATACTGTCGTCTGTACGGGGAAGAACGAACCTTGATTGACCGCTTCTTCTTCCGAGAGCTAAAGAAGCTCAACAAATGAGACGAGGGGTAGGAGAGGGTGAACACCCTTCACCCTCATAAAGTTTTAACAATCTTAAACAATCTAGACAATAAGAGGCAATAATGAGCGATACATTTAATCCCAAAGTAGGAAACTTTAAAATAGGAGACTTAGTGACACTTTCAGCTTACGGAAGGTCAACAGACCAGAACAGCCAGCTAAGACGAGCAGAAGAAACAGAAGGAACACAGCTCCTCGGCCTTGTTCACAAAATAGCGACAGGTAGATACCCGATACATGTTAAGTGGGTTAATGATCAGGTATACTCTGCCCGTACGGGAAGACAAAACTTGATTGACCGCTTCTTCTTCCGAGAGCTAAAGAAGCTCAGCAGATGAGCCGAGGGACATGGACAGAGAGCAATCCTCCTAAAATAGGATCATTAGTGATATACCACTATACACTTAGCGAAAAATATAAGATAGGAGTAATAACAGGCTCCGAGCCAAGCGGATGGTGGGTATTATGGAACAGCGGAAAGCTCTTGTTCTGCTCAACATGGCAAATCTTTCCGCTGGTGGGAGAACAACCGGACAAAAAATGTCCTTGAAAGATTTTCACAACAGATTACATTACTAACATCAAACAAACAAACGAGGCAAACATGAGTAACGACATTACAATCAATCTATCTATTTCGGATAGCCTTTTAGAAAAACTGATGGCCGCACTTGCACCACCAGCCCCAAGCCAGAGAATGGCGATACCTTCAGCTCTCTTAGGCCCACTTATGGCTGGAGCTATGGGCTCTCCTTCGGATAAGAAGGAAGAAGGCGAAGAAAAACCAGCCATCGGCTTCAAAGCGGACAAATAATGTCCGAGACAATCATCTCAAACCTAGTTATAATATAAATACAAACCGAGCATAAAGCTCAAAAAAACAAAAAACAAACAAAGGATTTTTATCATGAGTGTAGATTTCGCCACCTTCTTTTCTATCGTTCCCCATATCATTGAGGCACGCTTCCCAATCCTTCTTCGTGGCCGTCATGGTATCGGCAAGTCAACAGTCGTATATCAGATTGCCAAAGACCGTAACATGACCGTTGTAGAGCGAAGAGCCTCACAGATGACCGAAGGTGACCTTCTTGGTTTGCCCAAAGTTGACGGCAATGTGACAGCATGGTTAGCCCCAGAGTGGCTAGCAGATGCATGTGCAAACCCTCGTGTTCTATTCTTGGACGAGGTTGATCGTGCAACCCTTGAGGTAAGACAAGGTATCTTTGAGCTGTGTGACAGTCGCAAGATCGCTGGTCATACCCTACATCCGGATACCATCATCTTCGCTGCTATCAACGGAGGTACACATGGTGCTGAGTATCAGGTCAGTGAAATGGATCCCGCAGAACTTGATCGCTATACGGTCTTTGATGTAGAGCCTACCGTTGAAGATTGGTTGGCATGGGCTCAAGACAATGTTCTTGGCTCTGTATGGGATTTCATCAATCATAACTCGCAGCATCTTGAGCACAAAGATACATTTGAGCCTAACAAGGTTTATCCTTCAAGACGCTCATGGGAACGACTCTCAGATGCTCTAAGCAGCCTTGACAGAGTAGAAGCCGGTGGCACCCTGTATCACCTTTCCAATGCCTTCGTTGGTATGGAAGCAGCTGTAGCCTTCAATGACTATGTCAAGAACTACAAAACTAAAGTTACTATTGAACAAATCATTGACGAGGGACGAGTTGACCTGACAACAGATTGGAAGATTAACGATCACAATGCTCTTATCACTGAAATGAAAGAGAAGAGTACCTTTGATCCTGTGCTAGAGCCTAACCAGCTACAGAACCTCGCAAAGTACTTTGTATCTCTTCCTTCGGAACTCGCTATGACTCTATGGCAAGTAATGGGCTCCGGAGCCGAGGCTACCAAGAATGTAGCATCCCTACATGGCATGAAGGTATCCGATGGTTCAAGTGTTCAAGACTTTATTGTCAAGATTTTAACCGCTGGCAACAGCTAGCCTTACTGCTCCTCCCCTACTGGGGGAGGGCGTGGAGAACCACTATGTCTAAGAAGAAAAACAAACCGAACAACGACCGAAACCCCATTCAGCAAATGCATATTGAACAGAACCGAAAGGCTGGTGCTCATACTGATAGGAAGAAAGAAAGAAACAAGAAAGCTTGCCGAGGCAAGGTAACAACAACAAATCATTGGAGGATATCATGATGGCAGGAATACCACAGCTACCACACTCTGGCGATAGAATGTTAGGTTCAAAACTGGTAACAGCACTCGCCCTACACACTGCTTTGAAGAGCCTAGAGCAGTCTACAGAGCTAGATGCTTTAACCCTTGACATGCTAGAAGAGAGCATTATCACATATGCCAAGGCTCTTAATTTTAAGGCTGAGGCATAGAATGAACAAAACTAAACAACCAGAGAAGCCAAAGAGCAGAGAACAACCAAAGAAGCCACAAAAGAAACTCTTTGAAAGAGGCGAAACGATTATAACCAGTGTGCAGTAAATGATTTTTCATTTATTGAAGCTTTTCCTTTACCTTACAATAGAACATGACCATGTATCCGTACACACCACACATTGGAGATTTGGCACTTTATGTGCCTCCGAAGCGTATCCACCCGCAGCTACGAGCTATGGCTGTTGAGATAGGAAAGGGCTTCGGGCTAAGCTTCATGGGTATTGAGTATGAAGGTATCGTTCTAATCACTCAAGAGATAAATGGTCACTGGTATAAAATAATGACCCCTGAAGGCTGCGAGCTAATATGCCACAACAGATATTTGCAATCCCTAGAGTAAGCGGACATTTTCTGTCCTTGTTATATTTCTCTAACAGATTACATTACTAACATCAAACAAACAAACGAGGTAAACATGAAAGCAGGTAAGAACCCCACTTGGACAAATAAGCAACTAAATCTCTCTAGAGACATGTACGGAATGGTAAGAAAAGGCCAGAGCATTGATGATGCTGAGAAGCAAATCGTAGCCTCTGGTTGGAGATGTGACGATGGAAAGCTTCCAAACACTGGGGACTTTAGAAAGGTCAAGGCTCGTCTAAGACAAGTACAGGCTAGACGACAGGCTAGCAAGCAAGGCATTATCCGATAAACCGGACATTTTTTGTCCTTGAAAGATTTTCACAACAGATTATATTACTAACATCAAACAAGGAAAGATAATGGCGATTAATCGTAAGATAATAGACCCAACATGGCTTAACCATCTAGATATCAAGAAAGGCGAGCTGCTTTTTGATCAACAAACCGGTCTGGTTGTAATAGTAAAGGGTTTTGATTGGGAAAGAGGCAAAGTAATATGTCTTCAGGTAGAAGAGACTGAGAGGTTTCCTAACTGGGGAGAGGAATGGCATTGCCATGGAGCCTTCCTTAGAAGATTTACAGTTGAAGGAGAGTAGGCAATGAAGGTAACACAAGGACAGCTTAAAAGATGGACATCGGATTTTTATGATAAAGAACAACCATCACCAGAGGAGACAAAGCTCGTGATGATACTAGAAACCAAGTATGGATACGGATGGGTTAAGGTGATTGAGGTCACCACAGGCAAACAGACCGCTGTTCTCGTTAGGAACCTAGAGGAAACATGGAGGCGAAGATAAAACCGACACCCAGAGACTAACCGGACATTTTTTGTCCTTGCTTTATCTCACCAACAGATTATATTACTAACATCAACAACGGAGATAACATGATACCATGTGTAATAAGATTAGAATACAGTTTTTCAAATGCACCAGACCACAAAGAGTATGTCGTTCTCTACCTAGATCTTGACGAGTCCGTAGAAGATCAGGTGTGGGAATGGGCAGAAGAAGAAGGAAGAGATGATGATTTGTGTGGCTTTGTGATGGTACAGATGCTGAGAGGCATCTAGAAAGCCGGACATTTTTTGTCCTTGAAAGATTTTCACAACAGATTATATTACTAACATCACTCAAACAAACGAGATAGCACAATGAGCATCATAATGATAGACACCCTGATGTATATGAGAGAAGGAACCCAACAAAGCGGATACACATTCACTCTGGTGAAGGTCACAAAAACTTGTTACCCGTCCTTGCATCTTTCATGCTATGTGCCTTGCATTATCTTTGATGGCAGCAGCTCCACTGGTGAGAAGATGCTAGTCCCAGCCAGAGACTTATTCAAAGCAAAACCAGTAGCCAGAGACTAAGCGGACACTTTTTGTCCTTGATTTATTCTGAGAACAGATTATATTACTTACATCACTCAAACAAACGAGATAACAATGTTTACAACAATACAAACCGCTGCTATGATGAAAGCCGCTCAGGACTTTACAGAACTTTGTGGAGCCATTCCAACACTTATAACAAGAGAAGACTCTATAGAAATGAGCTTTGATGATGATGGAAAGCATCTTGGCTTGATTGAGCTGCGTGTTTGGAGGGATTGGAATGATGGCCTTGCTCCGATAGCAAAGGTTACATTGCAAAGCCTGAAGCTCATACCCTCTGAGAACCGATACGAAGAGATACAATGTGTGGCATGGAGATAAACCGGACACTTTTTGTCCTTGATTTATTCCGAGAACAGATTACAATATAAACATCAAACAAACAAACGAGGTTATTATGTCAATCCAATATTCACAAAGGTTCAGAACACTAAAGCAGGCTCAAGAGTGGGCATATGCTCAGAACTTTGAAGAGGTTATGTTTCTTATTCACAACAAGGAAGACAATAGATACCAGTTAGTAAATGACGACCGCCTCTATTATTTACAACACTGTTGGACGCTATGTATGGATATCCTTGAGACATGGGAATAAAACCGGTCAAAAATGACCGAGACAAAATCAAACAAACAGATTACAATATAAACATCAAACAAACAACGGAGACATTATGTCACTAGAAGCAAAGAGAAAAGAGATAGAAGAGTACGCAGCAGAGCAGGTAGCAGAGATTGCAGCTTATGATGAGGATAAGCTCAATGATGTATACGACCTTCATAATGAAATCTTTAACATGGATTATTATATCGTAGGGTATTATCAGGCAGCTCAATGGTTAGGAACGGATACCTTTGAAGCCATTGGAATGATCCAAGATTATGAAAAGTTTAACTTTGGAGAGGTTCATACCGATTTGGGCTCCTCAGAAAATGTTGCGAACATGCTAGCATACATTCTCGGAGAAGAGGTTATCCAAGAGGTTGTGGAAGAATACCTTGAGCAACGAGAAGAAGAAGAAGGCGAAGAATAAGGAGATAACATGACGATAGATTTTGCAAGCCGAGTATTGATAGAGTTTAGAGAGCGATATCCCGAGACTCATTCATTAAAAAAGTTTAGAGAGTTTATTCAAGGTTATACATGGGAACAACAAAGAATACTTGTTGACCTATTCATAGCCTCAGAGGTAAGGAGAACCCAATGAGCCAAACGAGAATAGCGAAAGCATGGAAGCAAGGAATAGGAAAGGATAGGTCAGGGTTTGTTACCTTAAGCGATGGAACGATAACCGTTAGATGCAGGGATCCCCAGACAAGAGCGGATTATCATGTGGTTGTGGCGTATACGGACGAGGATGGTCTGAGAACAGTATATAACTATACATCTAAGTGTTTAGCGACCGAATACCTATATGCACAAAGCCCGTATACCTATAAGGCTTATCTAAACCGAACGGGCCCCTTCTATCCTTCATTGACTTATGCTGAGTTAGGAGAGGGTTTAGAGAAACAACATAAGAGTATAAGTGCAAAGTTGATCCGAAAGTTAATAGAGGAGGGTGGAGCAAACCGAATAGTATTGCCTGTTAAGGATCCCTCACATCCTCATTATCATACTCAGGGTGTCTAATCAGAGCGTTCTACCCTACCTCCCTACTACCTAACCCCTTATGGGGTGTGTGGTGTAAACAGGCAGAGGTTATACGGATACAAGCGATTGTGGGGATTTATGCGAGTATGCGAAAATGCGATGGTAATAAGGTGTATCTGACCCTTTCTCCGGATACCATTTAGTAAGTAGAAACAACGAAACAAAAAGGAACATTCTTATGACAATAAAACAACAAAAACTTTCATTCGCACCCACGAGTACACACGAGGCTATCATGAGGATAGAGGGCGATACGAGCACCGAAACCGAGTGTATACAGGCATGGCAGTACCTCATAGACACAGGCATAGTCTGGCAGCTGCAAGGCTCATACGGGCGTATGGCAGCTATGCTCATAGACGAGGGTATATGCACATTCCACAGCGAAACATAAAAACTCTTGACAAAGTTTCGTTCAGCCCTAGAGCAATCTTCACTCATAGTCTTAGCGGACACCGGTTTTGAAAAACTCAAAAGTCTTGACGAACTTAAAATTTGAAGCTTATACTTTACAGTACAATACAAAACAGCGATTACACGCACGAAACAGCAAGTTAAAAGTCTTGACACAGAGCTTGTCAGGGTTCATATCTCCCTAGAGGGACATAAGACAAACCTACGGATTTAAGGCTCTAATCGGCAAGTTGCCGATTTTTCAAAAGTCTTGACAAAGTACTTTTTGAAGCTTATACTTTACAGTTCAATACCATGCGTGTCCCCACGAGGGTAAACCGATGCCCAGAGGCCAAGTTGGACAATTTATGTCCAGAAAGGAACCAAAAAGATTTGACAGCTTCTCAGAACAGGTTATATTATCTATGTACTCAAAACAAGGACAAAACATGAAACTGTTTAAAATCGGCTCTCTGGTTATCTTAACTCAGCACACTTGCTCAGGGGAGGAGATCGAAATCCTCTGCAAGGTAGTCAACCCATCATACCGAGGTCAAATCTGTTGCCATAGACTTACAGTCGTTCAAGAGGTTCCCAGATATCACCAAGTTGGACAGACTCTTTTTGGATGGCCAGATAACATCAAAGCAGCCCCTGCAACCAACTAGGACATTTTCTGTCCGCTTTCACTATTGACCTTTTTATTCAATCCGTTATATTACTTACATCATTCAAACGAACCTAGGAGTTCAACATGACTTACAGAGAACAAACAAATCTTGCAGACCTTATCACCGAGCTTACAGACGCTCAGCTCGATCAAACCATCGAATGGTTACGAGGAACAGCAGCTGTCAATGGCAGCGAGTGGTCGGCTATCTCAGACGATCTCAAGGGATTACTTCTAGTGTGCTTTACTGAACAACAGGATAGAGAGGCAACCACCAACTATCTCACAAAGGATCAACTCGCTGATATCCTTGGTCATGACAATGCACACTATGTCTGGAATAGTGACGACCTGTGTTATCTCGCATGGCCTAACTGCAATCCAGCGAACTATTAATCGCTCTCACTCACTATCTACTACCCTACACCCACCTACCTACGGACATACACATGTTACTATCTATCTTTATCACAATCCTTGTTCTCCTCATGCTCGCAGCTGGAATACATCTCATCTATTTCATGGTCACCGGAATGATTGAAAACCCAGACGATGGCTCTGGTGTATTCGGTCTTGTATGCGGTATACTGATTATTATCGCCGCTTATTACATTGGAGAGCACATGCTCTACTCTTTGGCAGCTCTACCGGTTGGAGCATGGGAAGCGGATCTTAAAGTCAAGGCCCTTATCAAGGAAGGCAAGCTCTACGACTACACACTACGACAGGCAACCAATGATGCTCAGGAAATGGCGAACGAGTATTGGGCACGAGCTTATGTTGTTGCCGATGCAGATGGGGACTATGATGTTATGATGAGCATTCCAGAGGACATGACACTTATTCGGGAGGTAAAGCCGAGAGAATAGGATAAAAATTTTATACCAAGTGGATTATAATTTTAGCTCACTTGGTTTATTTTTTTGAAGCTTTTCCTTTACGGTTCAATGGCGACGAGGAAGCATAAGAGGTTCCACTTGTCAAGAAAAAAATAAAGTTTTTTTAAAACGGACACATTATGTCCGGATAAAAGTTGTGGACAGCTCTAGATTATGTTATATTATAGTATCAGAAGGGGAGATACAATGAAAACTTTTTTTATGTTTGGACATTTTTTGTCCGCTTTAAGTTTGCTAGCTATCTCTCTTTATGTTATATTATCTTATAATCAACAAGGCAAGGAGCCAACTATGACTAACGAAAATAACGCACTCACAACAGAAGAACTCGATCAACAGGTAGCAGAGGCTCGCAAGGCCGCCCGAGCTAAGGTTCGCCAAGCTCGCGTCTCAAGAGAGATGACCTCATTTTGCATCCGCTTAGATGCTCTCTCACAACAGACCGTCCCAACCAATACAGGCAACGCTAAGCTTGATGCTCTTAACGCTCGCCTCAATGACCTTAACGAATGGTGTGGCGAGTTTGCAATCGAGCTGCTTGACAACACAACCAGCAAGTCAACATCATTCTATGGTGGCTCTCTCAAGACTCTTAATCGAGAAGAGGCAGCTCAACTCAAAGCAATCATCGCAGAGGAGCTTGACAATGCTTAGTCTTTTATTATCATTCATTCATCTTTATCTTTTCGCATTCACCATTCTAATATCAATCTACATAGCCAAGGAGCTAACATGAGAAACAGAACACTTATTCAAATCCAATGGGCAACCCTTACCGAAGAAGAGGAAGCAAGCCGACGAGCCGACGGGCTAATCTATCCAGAGACATACCTTCTCCCAGCTTGGGTAGAGGAACTCAGCTTCTTTGCAACCACTGACTGGATCGCTAATCGCTTTGGTCGTGATGTCTTAGACTTTACAATCGTATCTTATCAGTAGGAGCTTCAATGACTATTCTTCCTTTCATCTCAGCTGGCTGCGTTATGTTTTTCGTAACTGTTTTATTTATCTTTTTAAATGAGGTTAGGTTTAAAAGCTAGCGGAGCTTCAATGGGGGCCCCTCCCCCTCCCTATACCCCGAAATAAGTACTAGCGAATGAGGGTCGCAAAGCCGGCCGCACTAGGTACACTTTATACCCCCAGCAAATTTCCCAGATTTAAAAATTCGCCCAAAAATTTTTACAGATTTAAGGACTATTTATTACCGAGGAAATGCTATGAAGATCAAAGTCTTAAAAGAGGTCAAGTTGACCCCATTAATTGTTGTGTACTTTGGAGGCTTTAAACCGCCACATAAGGGACACAATGCCGTTGTAGATGAATACCTTACTCAGAAAGGTGCATCAAAAGTGATAATAATGTTTGGGCCAACACCCAGATATTCAGAAGACGGAACAGTAGAGATTGATGGAAACAAAGCACGACAAGCGTGGGACTTATTTACACAAGAATATAGCCCCAACGAGGTTGAGGTAATAACAGTTGACAGCGGTTCGCCTATGAATGCTGCTGCAGAACTCGCGTGGGATGACCGCTTCGCGGGTTATCGCATTTCTCCCGGATATTCCGCCAAGGAGCCTCATTATGGCGATAGGTTCATGGGAATCATTTCCAGCAAAACAGGCGAATTCGGTCGACCTCCGGTCGCCATACCCGTATTGGTTCCGGCAGAAACCAACATTCCCAGCGTTTCGGCAACCAAACTTCGCAATGCGATCGCCTCCGGCGATGTGGGCTCCATTGATCAAATGGTTCCAAGCGATGTAAATCCCAATGATTATTATAACATTATGCGGGAGTGGCGTCAACATCTTCTTACGGAATTGTTTGACACAGCGCCTTATGATTTCAAGCTTACAACAGAAGGCGAAGTAGATGACTATGCAGAAGCTATATACGAGTTTACGGCCCAAAAAACTCCCAAAAGCGACAAATACATATACAAGGTCGAGATCCGTGGCTTTACAGAAGGAATTCCCATGTGGGATGTTGACTTTCATACCAATAGCTTATATGCTTATGGTCTAACCGGCGAAAAAGACCCTAAAATTTATCCAACGATTGTAGCTATTCTAGAACACTTTGCATTTAAAGTGCGTCCAACGTATTCCGATAAGTTTTCAAAAATAGAAAAATTTTCTGCTAGTGCCCAAAGAGAGTTCCAAGGCGACAACCGACGTACTAGAATCTATGTGCAACTGCTTAAGAGAAAGGGTGCTATCAATGTTGAAACCGTTATGAATCACATGCAGTGGGAAATTCCAGTAGAATAACAATTTGATGACATAGTTACTAATAGAGGGGTCAACATACCTCGGAGGAGTTTCTATGTTATTTTTATTATCATTATGGGCATGTTCTGATCAAGGAATTGAAGTTTCGGATAGTTCTTCCATAGACGTTGTTGAACCGAGTCCAATTACTTGGGAAGCATGTTCATATATGGTTGAGGATCATGTCTGTGACTTCGTTTATGCCAATAGTATTGACAAGACAACAACTCTTTATGATTATTATGGCCAAATCATCGTCATTGATTATTTCACCGAATGGTGTCCCTATTGTCGCAAGGCGGCGGAGGCAATACCAATTCTTGAGAATGATGAAACAATTTTCTTTAGTGTTATGCTTGAAAACCAATATGGAAACGATCCAAACCTTGAAGACATTGAAAGGTGGGCAAGCGCATATACACTTCCGGAAGAACGAGTTTTAAGAGCCGGAAGGTACATTGTGGATTCTAATGCCGAATGGGGGCCCGACATTGAGGCGTTTCCTTCATTTATCATTATAGACCAAAACATGATAGTGAAACACAAGATTCGTGGGTGGTCGGCAACCATGATGGAACAAATCCTTGCCGATATGCAAAATCCATAATAGTTACTTATGGAGGGTGTGATGTATGTTTGTTATTTTATTTTTACTAGGATGCTGGAGCGACCAAGGGCTGACGCACGAGGTCATTAAAGAAGTAGAGGTTATCGTATACGATACCGCATATGTTGAAGTTGAGGTAGAAGTCGAAGTTGAGGTGGAAGTTGAGGTAGAAGTTTTGGTACCTGAACAATATCCTCTATGGGTTCAAGCTGTAATTCAACCCAAGCTTGCAAACGGAATAGACATCCTCTGGGTTGTTGATCCATCTGGTTCTATGTCTAATGATATGCCTCAAGTAGCCGCTGGTGTTGCTCAAATGATGGCTGCTTTGCCATCAAACATTTTCTGGAGATTGGAGATCATCTCAACGGATTATCTTGTTTCGCAAAGCATGAGTTCTTTTCCTTTGTTGCCGGGAGATGCCGCAATGGATGCGCAACAACAGCTAAACAATAATGTTTCGGGCCATAGAGAAGGAGGTCTTGAATCTGTTATGAATTTTATGGACCAAAACCAAGATGCGTATCAATGGTTGCGTAGCGACGCTGCGCTTTTGATTGTTTTCGTTTCCGACGAAGATGACTGGAGCTATTCACTTCAAGGTAATCAAGCTGGTCAATTTATTGATTGGTTGAAGGTAAAAAGAAACATTGTATATGTTACGGCTATTGTAAATGTTGATAATTCTATTTCCGAGTGTCCCGGATTGTTTAATCCTGTCCTTGACGTGGGTCAAGAGTACATGGACGTTGCAAATTTTTTTGGCGGAACAACCATAGACATATGTGCTGAGGATTGGTCGCATGGTGTGGCTCAGGCATCAAACCAATTGCAATTGTTTGAGGAAATCGCATTGGATCATGTTCCGGTCTCCTCTTCTCATATTGAAGTTTTTGTTGACGGGTCAATCTGGACCGACTGGACTTATGATGCGGTTACAAATACTGTTTTGTTCACTGTGGTTCCTCCGGAGGAGGCTCTGATAGAAGTCGTCTACAATTACCTATAGTAGATACTATTTATTGCAGGAGTTTTCAATGAAGATAAAAGTGTTAAAAGAAGCGGATGCCACGGCTCCGATGCAAGGTGGGTCTGTTCAAGCTGAGAAGCCTACTTCTGCTTTGCAGATCTTGGATGCTAAGGGATATGATGTCACCTATGCCCTAGGAGAAGGTGAATACGGCAAAGTTTTTGCTGCTTATGACGATAATGATGTTGAGGTAGCAATAAAAATAATGAGCGGAGATAACCCTAAAGGACAAGCCGCAATAGACAAAGAAATTGAAAACTATACAGCAGTACAAAGTGCTCGGGAGGAGAGTGATCTTGTCGCCAAACACTTCCCAGAGGTTTATGAAACCTTCAAGGAAGATAGCTATGGCTTTATTGTTATGGAAATCCTATCATCGGGCAGTGCAGAGGATGTTGAAATCTCTGATTTGTTCTCTGGTCCAGAAGGCTTGGTGGATGCTAGGAAAGATTTGATAGCAAGAGGTGTCTATAAAGACTTTTCAAGACGCTTGTTTGCTTTTTTTAATGATAATGATAGAAGAAACGCCCTTGTTGATACGCTATTCAAAGGAATTGACTACAAAACTGCTGATCCTGAAGTAAGAGAGATGTTTGAAAGCGTAGTTTCTCAAATGAAAGAGGTTGCGGATCTCTGGAGAGGGCCTTATGATCAAATGTCAAACGAAGAAGCGAGAGAGCAATATCGTTCAGATGTAATGAAAATGGAAAATGAGATAATTCCTGCTGGGAACATTGAGCTGGTTGCTGATTTTGATACCAAGAAAGAATTAACTGATAATCTTTGGGCTTATTATATATTTCTAAAGATGTTGGAAAGGTTCAAGAAGCAAAATGATTATATGTATGAGTTGTTTGCTGGTACTATTATAGAAAATTTCATGGATCTTATCAGAAAGGGTTCTCCTATTCCAATTCATAGTCGCCCAGAAAGGCGTCTAGCAGACCGAGGAGGGGCTCCGGAGGAGATGGCTGGTATAAGCGACCAAGCTAAGTCTCTTTTGGCTGCTATTGATGAAGTAGAACGTCTTACAGGACTTGCTCCTAGAGATATGCACGATAAGAATGCTATGATTAGACCTTTGGGCGGTGATATAGTTATCGTTGATCTAGGTTTGTTCAAGCCAAGAACAGAAGTTAAAGAAATAATCAAAAAAGATGATGATAAATATGTTGTTTATCCAAAATCTGGTGGTAAAAGACTTGGAACCCACCCTACAAAAGAAAAAGCTCAAGCACAACTGGCTGCTATAGAGATAAATAAAGCACAAAACGAATCTAAGGAAACAAAAAATATAAAAATAAAGATAAAAAATCTAAAAACGGAAACAAGATCTTAATCTTGTAAGAAGTGGTAGTATTTTATGCCACTTTTTATACCATTTGGTATAAATTTATACCACAAATCATTAAAACTGGAGGAAAAATGACAAATGGAAATTTTAATTGAATCATTAGCACAATATGGACCACTAGGTCTCTGGACTGCTTCACTTCTGTATGCTAACTACCAGACTCGTAAAGATGCCAAAGAAGAAGAAAGACTTTTACAAGATAAAGTTATAGATAAGCTTCAGCAACAACATATAATGTTAGAAAAAGCATTAGATAAGCTAGATCAAGGTCTTTTAACTATGGAAAAGAAATACCAAGAAGAAAGACTTAGAAATTTAAATAATAATAATCAGTAATTTATTTAATATTAATATTATAATATATATAAAGAAAATTAATAAAAGAAAAGCTTGACATATTCCTCCAAGAATGTTATATTTAATGTGTATCGTTTGATTATTCAGTAGTATTAATAATATAACATACAATTGGAGATAGTGCAAGTGAAAAATAATAAAAAAATAGTTAGTTTTGATTTTGATAATACGATAGCCGTTACTTATATTGACATGTCAGATGAAGATAATTTAAAACCAGTCTTTCTAGAGTACAATAATCACATAATCAGTAAAATTCAGAATCATATTTCTGCTGGGGATGAGGTTTTCATTGTAACTTCCAGATTTAGAAGTCTAGAAGAACTCTATCCAACTCATGATGTCCCTCATCATTTGGAACAGCTTGGTTTGAGGAATTATTTTTGGCCAAACCGTGTTTTCTACATGGATGGTGGACTAAAAACAGAGAAATTAAAAGAACTAAACGTTGATTTACACCATGATGACTCCATGGAAGAGATTTTGGCCTGTAAAAAAGCAAATATCCCAGTAAAAAACCCTTATGATTATTACCCTGATGCAAACATTGTTGGAAAATCTGTTATTTTTGATGTAAATGACAAGGTCCTTCTTCTAAAAAGAGGAGATGAGGGCCAAAAATGGGACCTGCCGGGCGGTCATGTTAAGGAAATAGAGATAAAACGAGGTGCTTTCGGACTTATTGGTGGCCTAGAAAGAGAAGTCGCCGAAGAAACAGGGCTAATTTTACCAAATGAACAGTTTTATTATGACTTTCCCAACACCTATAAGGACAGAACTAACCAAATTCACGTTTATTTATCAAAATTAGAAGAATCAGAACCAACAATTGACCTAAATGTACAAGATTTTCAAGAAAATATAGCATTTGAGTGGGTTGAAATCCAAGATTTACACAATTATAAGAGCCCAGCAACGTCAGTCTTGGTACAAGTTATAGAAAAATTGACTTCCGAGGGCCGAAAAATAACAAATGAAGAGAAATACCTTATGTCACAACAGAAAAATTGGAAAAATATGAAGAAAAAGCTCATAGGATTGGGTAAAAATAAAGAAACAGGAGGCGGTGAGGGACACACAAGACCAAAAATGACAAAAGGTAAGGCCGCACCACCCGATTTTGCAGTACTTGAGGAAGAAGAAACTAAAAAAAAATCAACAATTAAGATAAAAGTCATCAAAAATGAAGAAAATCTTGATGAAAAGAAGAAAAAACGACGAAAAAAGAGAAAAAAGAAGAAAAAATCAAGAAAATCTCCCGCATACTACCCCTATTTTGATGTCTTTGACTCTGCTGATGGCGGTTCCGGAGGAGATGGAGGAGGAGAGTGATGGAAAAATGGCTTAAATTCGCTGTATTATACATTTTCTTTATGATTTTTTGGTCTATTTGGGGTGTTGAAAGCACCATAATAACCATTTTACTACTTATTTTAACATCTTTAGATGACATAGAAAGGGATAATTAATGAAAAAAGTAGACCATATAGCACTTGGAGCCTCTGATATAGACGCAAATAGGAAGTGGTATGAAGATCTTCCTGAGAATGGAGAACACCATGAACACAGGGATGGAACAATAGGTGTCTATAAGCAAGATTTACATGGAAACTGGGTGGAGTTTATTCGGTATTCAGAGCAAGCCAAGACACTTATGGAATAAAATGTCACTTGGAGAGTCGTATAATATACAATTTCAAATCGGTGATTATGTTACTTGGCGAACATTAAGCCATGAAGGTGAAGAATACTATTCGCAATACTACGGTATTGTTACTGAGATAGTTCATTATAGGGACAATGTGAGACCGGTATTTTATGCCAAGGTATTGGAGAACAAAACATCTGATACTTTTTATGTAGTTCTGTCCTGCTTAACAAAAGTGGAAACTAATTAGAGTATGACTTGTAAAGTACACAACAAATCAAATCAAGATACCTCAGAAATAGAACCTCTTATACAGGAACTGTATGGTTTTGCTAATAAGAGATTTTCTTTCAAGAATAGTCCAAAGATTATTTTTGTTTCTGATTCAAACAATCATCCTACTCTGGGAAGGACCGGTTACTATGATCCTAATGGCGGTCAAATTACTATTTTTGTAGACAACCGCCACCCAAAGGACATAATGAGATCAGTTTCTCATGAACTAATTCATCATTTACAGAACGAGCGAGGAATGTTTGATCAGTCTTATGAAACAGGTGTTGGATATGCACAGAATAATCCCCATCTGCGAAAAATGGAAGAAGAAGCCTATTTAGAAGGTAATATGTGTTTTAGAGATTGGGAAGATCAATACAAGTCTCAGAACTTAGATATTTTTTATGAAAGGAGAATTTACAAAATGTCAACAAAAAATTGGAAAAACAAAGAATTAAACACCCTTCTTAACGAGCGTTGGGGTTTTGGAATGAACCTAGGCAAGCTTAATGAAAGCACTAAGCCTGATTATCTAGATCTAGATAAAGATGGTGATAAGGAAGAATCAATGAAGGATGCTGCCGAAGATGCTAAACTTGAAGAAGAAGTTATAGAAGAATGTGGCTGCGAAGAACCAGCAGAACAACACATGGCTCCTTGTGACATGCACGCCGCTGAGCCTGCTGCAATGGTTTATGAAGAAGGAGAACTCCCAGCAGACAACCCTGAAGAACAAGCACTAGCAGATCTTCTAGAGGATATGTTGGACAAGCTTACAATTGAGCAGCTTAGAACAGCGTTAAAGCTCAAGGAGCAAGGTAATTTTGAGAGTGAAAAATAATGAAAAAAATTATTGAAATAACTTCAATTGAACAGTTGGTAGAGATGTCTTCAATGGGATCTGGCGCCGTGCAGGTTGCTGCTGGAGCACCAAAGGAAGAAGAACAAACAGAAGCACTTCTTCGGCAATACATTCGCAACAAGATCAGATCAATAAAAGAATCAGAACAACTTAAGGAGCAACAACTTCGAAGTGTTATAAGAAGGTATATTAAAGAAGCAAAAGAAACTGCTAATCCTCATCCAAATACCGGCATAAACAAACTCAGAGATGCATTTCGAAAGGCCAAACCAACTATTAAAAGTCAGTTTCAACAACTCACAAGCTCCGCTGAACAAAGAGAGTCTTTCATTGCACATTTGCTAGCAGCATTTGTTAGGTTGTTTGAACAACTTGATGCTATCAATGCAACAACATACGAAACTCCAACAGACATAGCAGAACCAGAAACCTCAGAACCAGCAGAACTCTCTGCTCCTGATCAAGGCTCTTTGGACGCAATAGAGAAAGAAATAGACAGTCTCTTAGAAGCAGTAAATGTTGAGATAGATGATGACATGGACATTGTAACTGCGGACGTAGAAGCAGAAAAGCCAAAATCTCAAGTTGAAAAAGATTTTCAAAAGAAGAAAGACCAAGAATCAGAAAGAACAGAATTTGCCGCTGGTTTAGAAGGAGAGATAACAGGTCGTAATCAAGCATTTGATGCTTTTCGACTAACTCAGTCTTACTTCTCTGATGCCTACCTAGATCTCGCTGATGACCTTGATAAAAAGATGTTCAAAGATTGGTGTTTATACAATTTAGATCTTCTCTTAAGTTCTTTTGCTGAAGAAATTGACCCAAGATTAAAGAAACCAGAAATTGGTTCACCAGAAGGTGTTTAATGTGGCAGAGAAAAAATCAAGAATATAAGGGCAAAAACTCTGATTATTCTTTTATCAATAAATTAAAAAAAGAAAAGAAGATAACTGACGAGTTTGAAGTCATGTTATCTTCTTTAACTTTGGAAGAAGTCATTTCTATTAAACTAGAGTTGTCTTCTCGCTTTATTAACAATAGATTATATAATTTTCCTATCTGGTCTTCTCTCAATAGTATGATAAAAGAAGCGGTGTTAGTCTATGCTCTCTCCGCTTGTCGCTCCTATTCTGACATGGCATCATTTCTAGGTATAAACCAGAGAGAATTAAAATCTCTTTTAAAAAAGTATGATCTTGAGCTTGACAAATAATCCTATTCGTGTTATAATTTTATTATGACAACAGGAGGATTTATGTCAGAAACAACAGAACAACAGATTAACAGAATAATCACAGAGTACAAAGGTAAGGGCGGAGATGAGGAAGCCGAGTGTATTCTAATAGACAACAACATGGATAAAAAAGAAAAATTCGTCACAGTATGGGGCTGTAATCATAACATTTCTAAAATTGCAGCACGATGCCGAAAAGACATTCTAAAAATAGAAGAAGATGGCTCGGGCGTGTCTCTTTTCATCCATCGACGAGCCTTTAGGGGAGTTGTTTATGCGTTTCGCAATACAAAATAAAAATTTTTCTTTAATTGTAAGAAGAGTCATAGTTATTTTAAAGGAGGCGTACAAGATGAGCAAAGAAATTAAAGAAAACGAACCGATCAGCTCTGAAGAGATGATCATTAAAATAGCAAAAATTCTTAAGAATGGGCTGTTTTTAGGCAAGATGTCTTTGGATAAGCAAAAAGAATATGAAGCAAACATAATACAACATGTAAGTGAAAGTCCATATTATCTGGCTTATTATGATAATGAAACTGGAACAATTTTTGTTGAGACTAAAACTTTTGAACCTCTTTTGTGTGTCGATGTGACATCAGATTCTATTTATTTCTTACCTCTTTCAAAAAAGAACTATTATGAGCCATTTATGAAAGTTATGGAGTTTGTATGGTTGGAACGAAAAAGGTCAAAAGAAAAACAAGAAACCGAAGAACCTCCTCCAAAAAAGGAAATTCCCAGTTTCGACTTTCTATAGGAACTGTTAAAATGAAAATGTTTTATTTAAATCGCCTTGAGGATGAATCCGGTGTCTCTGGCACTGGACGAGTCGCTCAGGGCTTTATTTTTGACAATGGTAAGGTTGCTTTGACTTGGCTGTCTGAGCACCCTTCTGTTACTATTTATGATAATATTGGAGAAGTTAGAGCAATTCACTCTCACGATGGAAAAACTGAAATTGAAATGATTCCTGATTACAAGCGTGCATTCAATGAATTTAAGTCTTTTATGGAAAACTTTTCACTTTTAGAAAACTTCAGCGCAAGAGCACCAGTAGACTCTGCGGCTGCGAAACTGATTGTAAAAAACTAGATACTATGTGGAAGACAAATTGTACACCCTGAAACTCGACGCCTCTTGGAGGCCCATAGAGATAGTTGATGCCTATAAAGGCTTCAATTTGGCTTATTCTGGCCGTGCAAATGTGGTTGAGCACCATACACACCAATCCTCAAAAACAGTTCAATTTCCTTCGGTAATTGTGCTAAAATCTTACATAAGTGACCGTAAATTATCGATAACGTGCAACCGAAGAAATGCTGCGTGGGTATATAATTACACTTGTCAATATTGCGATCAATCATTTAAATTCTCCGCCCTTACTATGGATCATGTTATTCCAAAGTCTAAGGGCGGAGATTCTAGCTGGTGGAACATCGTTATTGCATGCAAGAAATGCAATAACAAAAAAGGAAACAGATCACCAGCTGAAGCGAATATGAAATTGTCTTGTGAGCCAAAACCTCCAAAGATAACAATTCGCGATTACTACAGATCAATAAAGTTTCCTTTATCATGGTTCAATTTTTTATAAGGAGTTAAAATGGACAATATATCAGATAATCTAATGGCTTTGGCAACAAAGCTTCAAACTTGCGATGAAGAGACAAAAGTCATGTTCGCACAGGTTTTTGAATTAGCAAGAAGACTAGCGGAAGGTGGACTTTCAGTCCAAGAACTTCAAATGCTTGTCATAACAGGGCACCAAGTCTCTCAGAATCCTGAAATGAAGCAGCTCTATCAATACCTTTTTAATATGACTAAATTTGATCCAAACGATACATTTCATTAGACCAAACCAGTCTCTTCGGCTATTTATAATGAAAAAGGAAACAAGTCATGAATAAGAAAGAATTAGCAATCGGTGCAATCAAGCATCCTATAATCCAAAAGCTTTTGGAAACAAAGCTTGCTTCGTCAAGAGAGATCGTGAGACTTATTTTGGAAGAAGTTGAAGGTAGCTACCTAGATGATCTGAGGGGCTTTTTTACAAATCTTGAAACTGAGAAGCTTAAGACTTTTGCTGATATTACGCTTGAAGAAATGAATATTTGGACAAAAACAGAAGACGAACTATCAGAGGATCAATATAATGCATTGATGGGTATCATAACAAGCAAATTGTCACCCTCAGAGGAAGAACCGCCATCTGAGTCTACTGAAGAGCCTGCAGAGGAGCCTGCAGAGGAGCCAGCAGGGGAGCCAGCAGAGGAGCCAGCGGCTGAGCCTGCTGAAGAGCCCATAATAACAGCAACAGTGGAAATAGATGAAGAAACTACAAACAACTATTCCAATGCATTAGAAGATTTTCAAAGAAAGTTTCTTAATGTAAGGACACTAAGAGAACAAGCAGCAGTGCTGGAGCCTTACTTCAACATCATCAAGAAGCTAGCTGGAAAGCTTGAGTCTGAAGAAGCTAAAGCACTTACTAGAACTCTTGAGGAAGAAGAGGGAAGCAAGCTTAATCGTGACATAGTTAACACTTCTAACATTCTGATTAAGCATATGGACAAGATTGAAGAGGTGCTTCAAGCATTCAAAGAATCTGCTCAAACAGGAACTTTAGGATCAAACAAGCTTTACTTAAAGTATGGCGAAGGAGATCCAAAGAAGTTTCTTATGAAGTTTCTCAAGATTGTCATTAAAGACATAAACTCATTAGATGAGATGTTTAACCAAGCTTTGCTATCTGGTGAAGAGGAACCTCCTGAGTATGAGTTTACTCGTCCAGTGGAAGAATCTCTTAATGAAGAAAAAACAGAGATGTCAACAGATGAAATAATTGATTTGGTTCAAGAGGTACATGAGGTAGTATCCGATGAAGGAGCGAAGCTAAAAGCTATTCTATTCAATACTATCTCTGGTGAAGAAAGAGTAACTAAAGAAACAGAGACCGACATATCTGTAAAGGATCAAGCGGAAGCAATTTACAATCAATTGACAAAGATTCAAGGATTCTTCCCCTCAATCAGCCCATTCAATAACGAGTATGGGTTTGATGAAATAATAGAAAACTTCATCCAAGTAGTTAGAGGTCTTCATGGCCTGATCGCTCAGATCAATCGCTACTCCAGAACTAATGAAAAGATAACAGAGCCTCTCGCTCGTTCTATTCAAGAAAAGATGCAAAACATTAAAAGCTACCTTATGAATGTTTTTGGTGTTTCAGATACAGCAGAGAAGGCTTCAACCATCGGTGCTCTTAGTGGTGCTGGTGAAGGAATTGAATTTGATTTCACAGAAGTCCCACCAGCAGAAGTAGATGCAAGCGATTTTGATTTTGATGAAGAAGTATTCCCTACCAAAGATTATGACTTCACAAAACTAGTAACAGAACAATTAACTAAAAAACTCAAACCAATCATTGAAAGGATGTTAAATGGCTAAAAAAAATTATGTGATCGACACGTCGGTCTTTCTATCTGACTCAGGTTGTATTAACAAATTTGGAAATGCCGACTTGTTCATAGCGTATAAAGTTCTTGAGGAAATCGATAAACATAAGAAGCGACAGGACTCTGTCGGTTTTCATGCTCGTCAAATCATCAAGACTTTGGATGAGCTTCGTTCCAAAGGTTCTCTTGCTAAAGGTGTGAGAATCGGCAAAGGTAAAGGGCTCTTTAAGGTTGAGGAAGGTCAAGCCACTCTACCTGATGGTCTTTCAATGAAAGTACCGGATCATCAAATCTTATCAACTGCATTGTTTGTAAAGTTAGCACATACTAATCGCAAGACGATTGTTGTATCTCGTGACATAAACATGCGAGTTATTGCCGACGCTGTTGGAATAGAAGCAGAAGAATATAAGACCTCTCAGGCTGTTGAAAGTACAGACAAGATTTACACAGGATACCAAGAGGTTGTTGTTGATGATGAGCTTGTTGAACAATTTTATGCTGGGGAAGAAATTCGTCTAGATGAAGACCTTTTAAAATCTAAAAAGATAAAGTTGTATGCAAATCAATTTATTATGCTGATTTCTTCCTCTAATCCGAAGAAAACTGCACTTGCAAGGTACATAGATAGGGTAAACCCCTTAGAGAAGATTAGAGACCGAAAACATGAGACATCTTGGGGAGTTTTACCAAGAAACAAGGAACAAGGCTTCTCTTTTGATCTGCTGTTTGACGATGATATACCGCTCGTCTCTTTGATTGGAAGAGCAGGCTCTGGAAAAACCCTCATGGCTATTGCTGCTGGAATGGAGCAAACACTTGGCATGCATAATAATAAATACAAAAAACTTGTTGTGTCAAGACCTGTTCAACCAATGGGAAAAGACATAGGATTCCTGCCGGGAGATCTTAAAGAGAAGATGATGCCATGGTTGATGCCAATTAAGGACAACATGGAAATGATCATGGGCCAAGACAAGATTATGTTTGAAGAGTTCATAGAGCAAGGTAAGATTGAAATTGAAGCATTAACCTACATCCGTGGTCGATCAATTAATAATGCTTTTATGGTCATTGACGAAGCACAGAATCTAACAGCACATGAAGTAAAGACAATCATTACCAGAATTGGCGAAAACACCAAAGTTGTCCTAACCGGTGATATAGAACAGATAGATAATGTTTATACAGATGAGACTTCCAACGGTTTAACATACGCCGTTGAGAAATTTAAAGAGCACGATTTGGCAGGTCATGTTACGTTTATGAAAGGTGAAAGGTCAAGAATCGCGACCTTGGCATCTAAGATACTCTAAAAGGCCAAGCAGTTTATAATTACCCTTGACAATCTCACGATTACATGTTATATTAGAAGTATAACATAGGAGTTGATATGAAATGGGTTTCAAATTCCATTAATGAATCAAAAGCTTTAAAGGATCATTATAAGTTGTATGGCATAGATATTATAATTAAAGACAGTCTACCTAAACAGATTGACGTTGGTTTTGTTGTGAAATATATCACAACAAGAATTCCACACTTTCTACTGTCTGGCATTGATATAATCTACATCGGACAGTTTGACATGCTTATAAATAAAGAAGTAAATGCCCTCTATGAAGATGGTGCCATTTATGTAACTAATGACCAACAAGATGAAATGGATATGATTGATGACATTGTACATGAGCTTGCTCATGCTGTTGAAAATACTTATTCCGAAATTATCTATGGAGATGAGCTTTTGGAAAGAGAGTTTTTATTAAAAAAGCACCAATTGATCAATGTCTTAGCATCCAGTAAACAACCTTCACCACCAGCACAGTTTCGTTTCTCCTTGGGATTTGATCAAGAAGTAGACGATTATCTTTATAAGGAATTGGGATATACAGCACTATGGAATTATGTTGTTGGTATTTTTCCATCACCCTATTCAGCTACATCCATAAGAGAATATTTTGCTCGTGGGTTTGAAGAATTTTATATAGGAGAGAAAAAGAGCTTGACAAAAAATAATAGTGTGTTATATTCTAAGCTACAAGAACTTGCTGACTTGGAGGACTAATGCATATATCTTTTTCTGAACTTAAAACATGGGCCGAGTGCCCATGGAAACACAATCTTGTTTACATAAACAAGGTAAAGAAATTTCTTGGTAATGAATTCACTGCCTTTGGAAGCGCTCTGCACTCTTTGTGTGAAAACGCAATTGTAGAGAGCATTGAAGATGATGAATTTGATGAATACTTTGAAACAGCCTTTGAGCAAGAAATCATGAAACTTCTTGTGAAAGAGGTTGAAGTAAATGAAAAGCTTACAAATGATATGTTGTCACAAGCAAAAGGCATCACACCAAAGATAATCCCAGAGGTTATAAAATACTTTGAGGACTACGATGTTTTCTCAGTTGAAGAGATGTTGTATGAAGATATACAAGACTTTGAGACCGATTACAAATTCAAAGGATACATTGACTTGGTTTTAAAAACCATGGATGGAAAGTACCACATCATTGATTGGAAGACTTGTTCATGGGGCTGGGATGCAAGAAAGCGCTCTGAAAAACTCGTAACCTATCAGTTGACCTTATATAAGAAATTCTTTTGTCAAAAGCACAACATTGACCCCAAAGATGTTGAAACTCACTTTGCTCTTCTTAAGAGAACAGCTAAGAAAGATCAAGTTGAAATCTTCAGGGTCACTTCTGGTCCAAAGAAAACTGCAAATGCAACAGATCTTTTAATAAGAGGTATAAAAACTATCACAAGTGGTTTAAAAATAAAGAACAGAGGTTCTTGTACGTATTGCGAATTTAAGAACACAAAACATTGCCCAAGATAAAAAAATAAAAAAGTTTAACTTTTTTCTTGACAACCTTAATTTAGTATGTTATATTATAGATAAATAACAACAAGCGAGGTTTACTTGTCAAAGAAAAAGATTTTAACACTTTCCGACCATCCTCTATCACCGTCTGGTGTTGGAACCCAAACAAAGTACATTTGTGAGGCTCTTCTCAACACTGGGCGGTATTCTGTTTTGAGCTTTGGCGGAGCAATGAAACATCAGGATTATAATCCAATCCAAGTTGAGCCTTATGGCGAAGACTGGAGAATTATTCCTGTTGACGGTTATGGAACAGCAGAAATGATACGTTCCGTAATCCGAACTGAAAAACCAGACATGATTTGGTTTATGACCGATCCCCGATTCTGGGGATGGCTATGGGAGATTGAAAATGAAATTAGGCCAATTTGCCCGATGGTATATTACCATGTGTGGGATAATTATCCTCATCCTCATTTCAACCGGAACTATTATTTGTCTAACGACCATGTTGTCACTATCTCTAAAGTTACTGATGATATCGTTAGAACAGTAGCACCGGAAGTTGCATGCACTTATATTCCGCATGCAGTTAATCCCGATGTGTTCAAGCCATTGTTGCCTTCCGAGGTAGCAAAAATACGCGAGGATACTCTTCCGGAAGAAGACCGTGACAAGGTCATTTTCTTTTGGAATAATCGCAATGCTCGCCGCAAGCAATCAGGCACACTCATTTGGTGGTTTAAAGAGTGGCTTGATAAAAAGGATTTGCATGATAAAGCACAACTTATTATGCATACCGAACCGAAAGATCCACACGGTCAGGATCTGGAACACATCATAAACCACCTTGGGTTGGAACAACGCCAGATCCTCCTCTCCACTCAGAAGCTACCTCCCGAACAGCTCGCGGCCTTATATAATATGGTAGATTGTACCATTAACATATCTGATGCTGAAGGTTTTGGCTTAGCAACTCTTGAATCGCTTTCCTGCGGCACGCCCATTATCGCCACTATGACAGGTGGGCTTCAAGAGCAAGTCACAGACGGTACTGAGTGGTACGGCGTTGGTATCCAACCCTCTTCTAAATCTATTATTGGATCTCAACAGGTTCCTTACATTTATGAAGATAGAATTTCAAAAGCACAGTTCCACTCTGCCTTAACGAAGCTATACTCAATGGGTAATGAAAACCGCAGAGAAATAGGTGCCAAAGGTCGCCAACATGTACTTGACAATTACAATTTTGTTAATTTTCAAAGATATTGGGTAGATCTTGTTGATGAGGTTCTAGAATCAGGATCTTGGGAAACAAGAAATGGTTACAACGGCATTAGATTTAAGGAGATCGCATGAAAAAGAAAATTTACGTAAGAGGGCCGGTATTATCACAATCCGGATACGGAGAACAAGCAAGGTTTGCTCTTCGCGCACTAAGAAGCCGAGAAGACCTCTTTGACATTTATGTTCAGCCAATCAACTGGGGCAAAACCGGTTGGATTTGGGAACAAAATGAATTTAGAGAATGGCTCGATGAACGAATAACAGAAACTCAGGTTCAGTTACAGCATGGATTACTACAACCAGACATTAGTTTGCAAGTTACAATTCCAAATGAATTTGAAAAGATTTGTCCTGTAAACATAGGATACACAGCAGGCATTGAAACAACAAAATGTTCCCCACAATGGCTATTAAAATGTAACGAAATGGATAAGGTACTTGTGGTGTCAAATCATGCAAGAACATCTATTATTGATACGGTTGCCGATGCAACAAACCAACAGACTGGCGAGGTAGTTCCATACCGATGTGAGACTCCATTGGAGGTTGTGTGGGAAAGCACCGTACGATCCGAACCGGAAGAGATTGAAAATTTTGATTTAGAATTTGAAAACAACTTTCTCATGGTATCTCAGCTGGGTCCACGAAAGAACTTTGAAAATGCACTAACATGGTGGGTTGAAGAGTTTGTTGATAAAGAGGTTGGCTTAGTCGTTAAGACCAATTTTAAAAGTAATTGTATTATGGATTTTACGATGGTAGAGGGACATCTTCAAACACTCCTATCTAAATATCCAGATAGAAAATGTAAAGTACATCTCCTCCATGGAGACCTAACAGCAGGTCAAATGACTTGGCTGTATGGACACCCGAAGGTCAAAGCACTTGTCAATATTTCACATGGCGAGGGTTTTGGCCTTCCTTTGTTTGAAGCTGCGAGAGAGGGCTTGCCGATTATTGCAACCGGTTGGTCCGGTCAATTGGACTTTCTTCACCATGAAGGGAAGGATTACTTCCAATCGGTTGATTATACCCTCCAACCAGTACAGAAACAGGCTGTGTGGAAAGGTGTTATCGAACCTGATTCGATGTGGGCATTTGCTGATCAAGGAAGCTACAAGATGACCCTTCGTAAGACTTTGAAGAACTTGGACGGATGTCAAGAAACTGCCGGTGAATTGCAGACGCTTATCGCTGATAGGTTTGATGATGAAAAGCTGTTTGAGGGCTTTTGTTTATCTCTATATGAGTCAAATGTGGTAGAACTAGATGATGAAATCATTTTATAATTGTAATTTTTTCGAAAAACAGTTTGAGGTTGAGGATAAATTTTCTGTGAGACAACAACAGCTTGTTCTTAAAACGAGACACTCAGACGGTAAGACAACATTTAAGAAATTAGATGTTGTTTACGATTGCCAGTGGAAAGAACAATCCGATTGGAGTTCTTCAAAGCCAACTTTGATTATTCCAACAAAAGACCAGCAAGATCTTGTATCCTTTACAATTTCGAATCTAAAACAAAATAACATTGATGTACATTGTAATATTATAATTATTGATGATAGATCTACTGAAGATATTGAAAAGCTAGCCTCAGATGCTGGCTTTTCTTATTTGAGAGTTGATAATGAAATAGGATTTAACTTTTCGATGCTTAATAACATAGCGATGAAGATATGCGACTCTCTAGGAACCAAAGAAGCAATACTGTGGAATTCAGACCTTTGGATTGCCAAAGAAGAATATTTGTTAGAGATCTTAAAAAGACATAGAGAAGAAAATAGCACGGTTTCTGGAGCAAAGCTCCTATATCCACCAGCAGAAATGTCACTTGAAGACACAGAAACTGATAATATAAAAAGGCATTTTCCCCACATGGTAGGTAAGCAATGGAGAGAAACGGTGCAGTTTGGTGGCGATTCGTGGCTCCTCACCGCGAATAGTCCTGTTGCCTTCTCTCCATTACACTATAGAAGATTTTCAAAACACACAGACCCTCGGGTTAATTGTGACCGAGGAGTTTGCTTTACAACCGGCGCTTTTCAGCTCTGGGATATTTCAAAATTTATAGAGCTTGGGGGACTGAATCCAAGCTTGGCTAAGAATTTTCAAGACGTAGACATATGTCTTAAAGCAATTAGCAATGATATGGTTCCTATGTATTTTGGCAAAGATCTTTTCTTCTATCATGATGAATCTCCAACGTTATTAAAAGAAGGCAAAGAAGACATTCAGCTCACGAGTGATTGTATTTTATTTGGCAAGATTTGGAACGATTTATTGCCAACCATGGTGGTTTAATGTTTCACGATAATATAAGCATAGTTATACCAGCAAGAAGAAACTCCAAAGGTCTTCCTTATAAGAATAGAAGACTGATAGAACATTGTTTGGATAAGATACCAACAGATTATCACAAAGACATCATAGTATCAACAGACGACGAATGGATAGTGGAGCTATGCAAAGAAAAGAAGATTTTAATTTTCAATAGATCTTTAAAAACTTCAACAGATATTGCATCAACAAAATCAGTTATAGAAGAAATGAAACCAGCTCTAAACGAATTGATTATCATGCTGTATCTCACATATCCTGAAAGAAAGTGGAAAGATGTTCAAAAAGCAATAAATTTTTTCAATGTTAGCAAATCAAAATCGCTTTTATGTTCAAAGCAGATAAAAACCTCTCCATATCTTATGATGTATAAAGACGGAATAAGAGGAAAGCAAATAATAGAGCATGACCTATTCAGAAGACAGGATTACCCAGACTGTTTCGAAATAAGTCATTTTATTTCAATCTTTTTTAAAGAAGAACTTGACAAATTAAACAATAACATGTATAATGTAAATACGGTGTTTTTTCCAATTGACGATGTCGTTGATGTGGACACACCCAAGGATTTACAGAGGTATTATGAAAAAAACTAAAGTCATCGCCGAGATTGGAATAAATCACAATGGGTCTATAGATTTGGCAAAAAGATTAATAGATGCAGCGATCTTGTCCGGATGCGATTATGCAAAATTTCAAAAAAGAACCCCCGAAATTTGTGTCCCAGAACACCAAAAGGCAAAACTTCGTGATACCCCATGGGGAATTATGAAATATATTGATTACAAGAAAAAAATTGAATTCGAGCAAGAACAATATGATGAGCTGTACAGCTACATCAAGGATAAGCCTATTGAGATCTTTGCCTCTGTATGGGATAAACCCTCTGTTGATTTTATGAAACAATATGGCGGACCAATGAAGATAGGTTCAGCATTGATTACAGACTTAGAGCTTTGTAGACATGCTAGAAACAACACAGAAACATTGATAATAAGCACAGGTATGAGCACTGAACAGGAAATAGAAGCTTGCATCAAAGCATGTAATCCTGATGTTGTTATGCACACCAACTCCACTTATCCCAGCCCAGTTGAAGAGCTTAATCTCTCTTATATTAATTGGCTAAGGGGTAAGTGGCCCAATTGTGACATCGGATACAGTGGGCATGAATATGGTCTTGTAACTACGTTTGCATCTGTTGCAATGGGTTGCAACTGGATTGAAAGACACTTAACTTTGGATCGAACTATATGGGGCAGTGATCAATTGGCATCAGTAGAGCCACAAGGTTTTATGAAGTTGGTTAAAGGAATTAGAGATATTGAGAAAGCAATGGGCACTTCTGGTCCAAGAGTGTGCTTAGGCGGTGAAATGAAAAAAAGGGAGAGTTTGAGAAAATGAACAAAAACTTAGATAAAGATGGCTACATGATAATTGAGCAAGTCTTCTCGCTAAACAAGATTGATAAAATGAGACAAATCGCTATCAATTATTTTTCTAATGGTGGAGGCTTTTCAAATGCTGGTGGCTTTGCAAAACCCGATTGGATAAAAGATGATGAATTGGCTGATTTGTTTCTAGAATATGATATAAACAGAATCCAAAAGCTTGTGAGTGAGCAAGTTGGAGAAGACATTTCTTTTATAGGTCATAACGACTTACATTTAAATAGAAGCGTTGGTTGGCATAAAGATCAACTCAATGGAGAGGCAAGAAAATTCCAGATCAATTCCCCTTGGGACAATATAAACGGACAGACTATGAAAATATACAAAGTCAATCTTTACTTGCAAGATCATAGTGCTAACAATGATTGTTTAACAATCAGATCAGGCAGTCATAAATTTTCACAAATAAACAGAGGAATTGTCAAACAGATAAAACCCAAGGTTGGAGATATAGTCTTGTTTGACCAAAGATTATCACACAAAGCGCAATGGTCGGGAGGATATGATAGAATATTAATCTGCATGGGCTTTGGCGTTAAGAACGTGTTTTTTGATGAATTTGAAAAAGGAACGCAATTTAGACAAAATAAACAAAATGGTGTTAAACAATGAAAAAAGCATTACATATATTTGCCGTTAACGGAAAAACCAATTCAGGGGATTTCTTTTTAGGCCCATCTACAAAACATGAGTTTGAAACCATCATATCTGATAAGGTGGAATGGACTAACTTCGACGTCAGAAAAAACATCACAAAGAAAGACATAGACTACATTAATACGTTTGATTATGTTATTATCGGCGGGGGAGGTCTATTCTTACCAGATACAAACCCTAATATGGTATCTTGTTGGCAGTGGTCTTGTCCGTCTGATCTCATGGAGCTAATCAGTTCAAAGATTTATGTGATTAGTGTTGGTTGGAATCATTTCTATGGACAAGATATTACGATGCCCTATAGAGATAATAATACTAGAATATCAGAAAGAAACCAAATATTCAAGAGAAATGTGCAAACCTTAATTAACAAAAGTCAAATGTTCACCATGAGGCACAATGGAGACTGCGAAGAATTAAAAAATATTGTAGACCAAGCTCTACATGATAAAATACAGTTTTCTTTCTGCCCAGTTGTTGGATATGTGAAAGAAAAATACAAAAGTGAGTTCAAGTCAGGAGATTATATCACTTTTGAGATTAAAGATGATAGGCCCAATAGAAGATATATGGGAACAAGCAGAAAAGAGTTTTACGACACATTATATTCTTATATCACTTATTTGAAAAACAATGGAGAAGAGATAGCAATCATGTCACACGATGGTAGTAGTTCGTTCGTAAATTATTTAAAATTTAAGAGATTTAGCGAATTTAAGATATTGAATAACACTGTGGCTAACGAGAAAAAAATAATCAACAACTATTCCAATGTTAAGAGATTATACTGCACAGCAGGTCATAGTCAAATGATGGCTCATGCTCTTGGATTGGACAATTACAGCCTTGTTGGTCACAACAAGCTTTACTATTTTCTCCAAGATACAGACAGATCAATACCTGAACACGGAGCATTTGTTAAAGACATAACGCTGGATTGTTTGTTACAACATTATGAGAAGAATTTATGACAATTCTGAAAAAGCAAAAAGCAATCTTTATACATATTCCAAAGACAGGAGGCAAATTCGTCAGAAAACATCTCAAGATGCCAGCCACTCTGCCGTGGCCAACAATGCATAGAAGACCTAGTGACGATGTTCTTGTCGATAAATGGGAGAAATATTTTACTTTTACTTTTGTAAGACACCCACTTGATCGTTTTGTATCTGCGTATTTTTTTGATCATAAAAGAAATTCTGAAGGTGTGCAAAACAACAAATCAGGGATCATGAAAGAGATCATTAAATTTCAAAAAAACAAACAAGGTGTTTCTAATTTTGTAAAAAACTTTTATCATCAAAATTTTTTTGATGATTATAAATTCATACCTCAAACATGTATAATGGAAAACGCAAAGTTCAACTTCATAGGAAGGTTTGAGAATTTAAAAAAAGATACCGAACAAGTATATCACAAAATTTATCAAAAACCACTTGTGATTAAAAAAAATAAAAAAATTAATTCAACAACAAGAGATCATTATCTTCAATATTTTACAGATGAAGCGCTAAACACACTCGTTAAATATTATAAAGAAGATTACATAAAATTAAATTATTAAGAGACTAAAAATGAAAATAAATAAATCAAACAACCCAATGATGGATTTTGTATCAGTTCAAGAATACAACAATGCTATAAAAAATCAAATAAACAAACTGAACAATAATCAAAACGTTTTAGATATTGGCGGAGGCAGAGGAAAGACTTTCAAAACAGGTGTGGCAAATTACTACGTATTGGATCTATCTAGCCATAATGATAAGATGACCATAGTGGGTGACATAACATCCAAGAATCTCAAAATTGACAAGAAATTTGATTTGATCATAAGTAAGGATACATTTGAACATATTCTAAACCCTTGGGACGCCACAGACAACATCTTAGATTTATTAAATGAAGGTGGTCTATTTTTCTGTTCGGTTCCTTTTAATTGGAGATTTCACCCATCCCCCTATGATGCTTATAGATATTCTCATCAAGGTTTGAAATATTTGTTTGAAAGAAATGGAAAACTTGAAGAATTGTATAGTGGATATATTCATTATTACAATAACGTTAGGGGTTTCTGGGGCAATAGGTACGATTACTGGCCAATCAACAATATACATAAAGATTGTATTTGTTCTTTTTATGTTGGCAAGAAAAACAATTTAAAACAATTTGATATAAATGAAATAAAAGGAGATTTTTCCCATGACCACAAATAATATGATAATATACGTTGATATTGACGAAACAATTTGTAGATCCCCAGAGTCAAGGGACTACAACTATGCTATTCCCATAGTTTCAAATATTACAAAGATAAATGAGTTTTACGAAGCAGGAAATACGATAATATATTGGACAGCACGCGGAACCGGTTCTGGTATAAATTGGCGAGAAGTGACCGAAAAACAATTTGAAAAATGGGGAGTTAAATATCATGAATTAAGATTTGGAAAGCCAATTTACGATCTTTTTATTGATGATAAAAACATAAACTCAGAGAGATTTTTTAAATGAGAAGCATAGTTGAATTTAAAGATACTCATTTACAGCAAGATATTTGGGTGATTGCTGCTGGTTCGAGTATGAACTACATAAATCCAGAATTTTTTGCAAATAAGATTACTATTGGTGTTAATCGTATTTGCATGAAGTTTGATTGTGATTATCTTGTTGCAAAAGACGGCAGAGGTTTTTCCGCTATTTCCAACTCTATTTCTGACAAAACAAAGATAATTCTATCCAAGCATGAAAGTGGAAATTTACATCAAAACATCAATACTTATACTGGAGAATATTGGCTTTTTGACCACCCTGCTAAGCCACAAGAAAAGCCTGATTTATCTTGCATAAATAAAGAGAGTGCCGAGATAGTTGTCAGTTATTCAACAATTACTTCAGCAATTCACCTTGCCGCTTATATGGGGGCTGCAAACATAATGATTTGTGGTCATGATTGTGGAACTATTGATAATATTGCCACAATTGATGGTTATTATGGTACACTTAAACCCCATCAAGGAACAGAAGAGGCATATGTTAAATGGCTTTCTGAAATAGAAAACCATACAACAGCTGTGTGCCACACCATAACAAAAAATTTTAATTGCAACATACATTCTCTAAATCCTTTTATAAATTTTAATTTAGAAGGTCACAAATACACTCCTAGCAATAGGGGCAAGATTTTTCAAAGAAAACTAAGGAGTTAAAATGAAATTATCTGATCAAGCAATGGGAGCCATTATGATGGCGCTTCAAAAATCCCTCATGGAACAAACGGACATTGTCCCTGTTCTTAAAAACTTCGAACTTCAGCTTATG